>Ga0068855_100000354_pt1 | contig 56753 bp, 48 predicted proteins | sample KBSCornC52_FD_66592 | JGI IMG/M metagenome (GOLD analysis project Ga0068855, IMG submission 66592) | Corn rhizosphere microbial communities from Kellogg Biological Station, Michigan, USA - KBS Corn C5-2 | ecosystem: Host-associated > Plants > Roots > Rhizosphere > Soil ... | reverse complement strand
ATGTTTTCAACCAGTTCAAATTGGTTTGCATTAATCTCGCGTACCACCGTAATCGTGCCTTCACCGTTTGAGCTGTAAGCCAGCTTTAGGCCCGGGTCAAACCCGGTACCGTCGCACCTGCCAATAGGAAATTTAGCAACAATGGCGCCGCTGTTGGCATCAAGCACAATCATGGTTTGATTGCCGCCGCAACCTATAAAAAGGCGACCTGTCTCGCGGTCAATAGCCAGGCCTGAGGGTTCTTCGCCACCTTCCAGTTTCCAGCGGTTAATTATTTTATAAGTAGCGCCATCAATTTCTACTTCCTCGTTGGTATCCTCAATATTCACGAATACATGACCTTTGCCGTCAGAAACACCAGTTTCAGGTTTACCGCCCAAGGGAATTGTAGCTACTACCTGGTCGGTGGCTGCGTCAATCACCGTAGCATCTTTGCTGCGCCCGTTAAAGGCGTATACTTTTTTCGAGAAATCATCATAAAAAATAGCATCAGGGCCAGTGCCGGCTGCAACCTGTTTTAATATTGCTGTATTTTTTAAATCGAAAACCGTGATGTTGTTTAGCCTGCCGTTGCTGGTATAGCCTTTGTTAAACTCGTGTGCTATGGCTATGCCATGCACCCCGGTGGTATTTGGGATATACCCCACCGAATCGCCTGTGGCAGCGTTTAAAATATTTACCTGCGAACCATGAGAAACATACACTTTCCCGCTCTCCCCATCAGCGGTGATATAATCCCAGCCACCTGTGCTGTGGATTGAGTAATCTGCAATAACATGCAAGCCTGTTTTAGTTTGTGCTTTTAAATGGATCGGTGTAAAAGCTGTGGTGCCAAGCGCCAGGCAGAACAACGATTTGATAATTGGTTTCATAGCAGTTAATTTTTGTATAGTTAAAAATTAATTCTGTACAAATGTTGTTTTTTGGCAATAAGTGATCGGGACGGCAGCTACGGTTCAGGAGCAAAGTTTTTTCGTAAAACCAACGAACGGGAGGATGCATTAATAAAAAATCCCAATAAGAGCCGTTAAAGCCCCTATTTACACCATGGCAAAGTAAATGGTCACCAGCGGTATAGCGATAAGGAAAAATTTCACTATTGCTTTACGCATCCGGTTGCTGTCAATATCATACACCCGGCCTGTACCCGATAGTTTGCGATTTTTAACATGCAGGCGCGTATAAACGGTTATTAATGCGGTTTCTAATAAAGCTACAAATACAAAAATTTCATTAACCATGCTTCAGGTTGTTTCTATAATTGGCACCGGCCGGTGGCTTTTTATATAAAAGTAATTACTAAACAGCATAATAACAAATTTACCTTGTTAATCACAGACATTACCGGCCTTGCTTAAAATGCCCTTATTACTGTTTTTGGAACAAAAAGGTTCATGACTTTGTTGGAGTTGTTTCACAAACCGATGCTGCGCTGATAGAAAAGGCAATAGAAGAAGGGTGCGAACAAATTAACCCCGATGACTGGAGCTAATATTTTACTTGACACCAACATTGACAACGTTACGCAAGTTTTTATATCGGCCACAGTAATAGGGGAACTATATTACGGCGCTCAATATTCCACCCACATCGAAAAAAACACCTACAACATACATGAACTGATTAAAGTGTATGAAGTATTAATGATTGACGAAGAAACTGCCAAGGCCTACGGAACGATAAAAGCGTCGTTACGAAAAAAAGGCCGGCCGATCCTGGAAAATGACATTTGGATAGCTGCAATAGCCCTACAATATAATTTAACTTTAGCCACGAGGGACCGACATTTTTCTGAAATTGAACAACTGGATGTCGTCGCTTGGTAAGCATCTCAAGTAGAACTGTCATTTAAAGTACCCGGTCATCAATCCGATTGCGATACATTAGCAAGAATTTCCAAAAATCGCTATATCATCAGATTCATTTTAGCAAAAAAAATATTGTAACCGATAAGTAAAAAAACTTCTCTATTTTTATAAACCGTCCCTGTTGAAAAAATGCCCGGTTTAAGGCCGATAAAATATTTATAAACTAATTATGTCATTGGAAAGATATTCCATAATTGCAGGAAGTGGTAGTTATATCCCTACACGTGTTGTAAGTAACAACGATTTTATCAATCATACTTTTTATGATCAGAACGGCGCTCCTTTGCCAAAATCGAATGAGGAGATTGTCAGCAAATTTGAGCAAATAACCGGCATCCGCGAGCGCCGCTATGTTACCGACGACCTGGTTGCATCGGATATAGGCTTTTTTGCCGCACGTGAAGCACTCGAATCGGCACAGATTGACGGCGAGTCCATCGATTATGTTATAGTGGCCCATAACTTTGGAGACGTACGCGCCGATACCCTTCGGAGCGATATGGTGCCTTCGCTGGCATCGCGTGTAAAACACCATTTAGGTATTGTTAATCCTAACTGCCTGGCTTATGATCTGCCGTTTGGCTGCGCAGGCTGGCTGCAGGGAGTTATCCAGGCCGATTTGTACATCCGCTCGGGCGTGGCTACCAATGTGTTGGTGGTAGGTGCTGAAACATTATCACGCATTTGCGACCCTCATGACCGCGATAGCATGATTTACGCGGATGGCGCAGGAGCGGTAGTACTAAGCCTTATAGAAAGCGAAGAACCGGTGGGCATCCTGGCCACCAGTAATAAAACCTACGCCAACGAGGTGGCTTTTGTGCTCCGGATGGACAGATCATACGATACCGCCGAACCGGCCGACCTTACATTCCTGAAAATGAATGGCCGCAAACTTTATGAGTATGCTTTAAAACTGGTGCCCGGCGTAATAAAGGAATGCATAGGCAAAGCAGGCCTTGGGATCCACGATATCGAGATGGTGCTTATTCACCAGGCAAATCATAAAATGGACGAGGCGATTATCAAGCAGTTATTTGACCTGTATGGCGAAAAACAGGTGCCGGATAATTTTATGCCGATGACTATATCATGGCTGGGTAACAGTTCGGTAGCCACGCTGCCTACGTTGTATAACCTGCTGGTAAAACAACAAATAGCCGATCATGCCCTGGTAAGCAACGAGTTGATTGTATTTGCATCGGTGGGCGCGGGTGTTAATATCAATGCGGTGGCTTATAAAATCCCAAAGGAAATCAAGTAAAATCAGGTTACAGGAGCCATTGCTGAAACAACAAAGCAGACATCCTTTACGGAGCCTGCTTTGGTTTGTTGCTAATCACTAATCTCTGATTAACTAAACTCTAAACTATCCCTTTCCTTTACCTGCAGGGGCTGAACCACCTCCGCCACCTCCGCCACCACCGGTCGTTGGAGCGACATCATCTTGCGCTGGCGCATTGTTGTCCTGCGGCTCGCGTTCCTTTTTAAACTCAAGTTTGCCAAATTTATACATCAGACTGATGCCGAAAGAACGCAGCGGAATTTCGCGCAGACTGCTGGAAGTAAAGCCAGGGCCAAAAGTGGTTGAACGCACATCTATGTATTGATGCAGAAAATTGGCGGCTGTTAAGCCAAGGCTCAGTTTTTTGTTCATGAATTGTTTCCGTACGGCAAAGTTGTAAAAATAAAATGCCGGGCTGGTACCTTGTATGCCTTGTTGCGACGAACGGTAGTTGATAAAAAACTCAGCAGCTAAATCCTTTACAAACTCATAGCTGGTATTTAAATTTATACGGTATATAATACCGCTTTGCTGTGCCAGGCCGGGAGTGCTGGATATACGGTCGGCAAAAAACATATTGGTACGGAAGGTAAGCTTACCCACAGGCAGCGAACCGTATAAGTTAATACCTTCATCTGTCTCTCTGCCAAGGTTATAACTTTTTGTAAGCAAAACGTTTTTGTAAGTAGTACCGCCAATGGTTAATGCGCTATCCAGGTAACTAAATTGCTGAATATCATTGGTATTGTAGCGGTAAAACGCCGCCACGTAAATATTAGGGCCTTTATCGAACGATTTGTTGTAACCTAATTCGAAATTATGGCCCAGTTCGGGTTTCAGGTTTGGATCACCGGTGCTGATGTTATGCGGATCGCTGATATTATAAAACGGGTTAAGCGAGCGGTATTCGGGCCTTTCCAAACGGTAGGAATAGCTAAATTTAACCGCCGATGTTTTATCGAGTTTATGCGATAACACAAACGATGGGGCAAGTATGCCGTATGATGGTATTGTTGTGTTCGGATAATCGGTATTTGACGTTGTGTACTCCTCGCGCAGGCCCGCTTTACCATCAAAAAATTTGTTGAACAGCGAAAAGGTTGTCGACAAATAATAGGCAAAAACCTTTTGGCTATAATTAAAGGTATAGCTCTGTTTCGGATTAAAGCTATAACCGCCTGCTGTGCCCAGCGAATCGGTTGTAACTATATTGTTGATGTTTTCAATATCTATCCTGCCGCCTGTTTCAATTGTTAAACCTTTGGTAATGGGCTGGGTATAATCAATGGTAAACTGGGTTTGTTTGTCGGTTCCCGGGTTATTACCTATTGAGCCTATTGCGGGATGAATAACATTGGTATAATCCTGCTCCTGGGTATAGTCGTTGGTGTTTGATTCGGTGCTATACTGGACACCGATATTTAATTCCTGGTCTTCTTTGCTGAAAGTCTTTTTATAATTAAGGCCATACTCATTTGCAAATACGCTAAAACGGCTGCTCAAATGGTTTAAACTCATGGTATCCACCATTAAACCGGCCGAGGAGGTGGTTTGATCGTAATTGACAAAACCATTACTCTTATTCCCAAAATGATTGAAATTAAAAGAGGCCGTCAGATTGTCCTTTTTCGTTATATCCCAGGTTAAATTAACACCTGAACGATATCCGCTCCGGGTAAAATTGCTTATGCCATTTTGGTTGAGGTTGGTGATGGTATCGGGGTTGCCGGCATGGGATGTACGTGTGCCCGAACTTGGCGTTGCGCTGCTTAGGTTACCGTTGCCGCCGAAATTAGCGCTAAACCCAAATTTACCTTTTTTGGCATTGATATTAAACGATGCATTCTCCAAACGCGTACCTGCATTAAGATTAACGCTACCGCTAATACCTTGCACGTTATTATCTTTTAATATGATATTGATAATACCCCCGGTTCCCGAAGCCTGGTATTTTGCGCCAGGGTTAGTAATAACCTCGATGTTTTTAATCTGGCTGGCAGGTATTGCCTGTAATGCATCGGTAATACTGGAACCAAAAATAGTTGAAGGTTTTCCGTTGATCAGGAACTGGATGCTCGAACTCCCCATCAACTCCACATTACCGTTAATATCAACGGTAACCATCGGTACTTTTTGCAATACATCCAGCGCTACGCCGCCTTGTGTGGTAAGGTCGTTGGCAGGGTTGTACACCAGTTTATCAATTTTATTTTCAACGGTAGCCGCATGCGCGGTTATCACAACATCTTTCAACTGATTTTGAACAGGAGCCAGCATAACATTACCAATAGAAACACTGCGATTAGCGCCATTGATAATTACATGCGGAATAGTTTGGGTAGTATAGCCCAAAAATGCTACGGTTACATAAAAATCGCCGTCAGGCAAGCCATCAATCTTTATATTACCCTTTGGGTCGGTACTACCGCCATTAAAAGGCGATGTAGCACCCTGTTTAAATACACTTACTGTAGCATAATCAACCGGTATTTTCGAAACGGCATCAATTATCTTTCCGGTTATTTTCCCTGTATTATTTGCATTATTATTTTGGGCTTTTACACCAAACCCAAGTATTATCAAACAAAACAGCACACAAAACTTTTTCATCACAATATTAAAAAATTATTAGTGCCGCAAAAGTGTACCGAAAATTTGGATTAATACTGAATTTACCGCTGACGTATTATAATTGTTACTATTGAGATGCGATTGTTACAAAATTAATTTAGGTGAAGGGTGAAAGGCTAAAGGTAAAAGGTAAAAGTACCGTGTAGCAGAAGAACAGGGTATCAAACCCATGGTCTGTGTCCTCACAGACGACTATTAAAGGGATATTGCAGCCTGGTGAAAAATTAACGAACAGCAGCCAGCGCGGTGTTTGTGCTCTGCAACGCGTCATTTTGTTTTATTACCCGTACCACCTGCACAAACCTGTTCATATAGGTTTCGTCCATAGCAGTAATGGTAACGCCGTACTCTTTACCCGAAGTGGAGTGGATAAATTTAACGCCATCGCTGTTGTTGCTGTAAACAATGCCAACATGGCCAACGCGGTGCGAATGTTTTTGAGGACTGGTAAATATGATGATATCGCCGGGCATTGCATCGGCAAGGTTAACTTTTTCGCCAACATCCATAAACTCGCCCGAAGATCGCGGAAGGCTAAAATTAAAACTGCGGAAAACGTAATTCACAAATCCCGAACAATCAAAGCCAATGGAGGGGTCGGAAGTTGCGGGGCGGTAAGGGGTTCCAATCAGCGCTTCTGCAAAATGGATGAGGCTATCGCCCGAAACGCTGTCCGGACTAAAATCATCACTCACCGGCTTAACAATATCAACCTTTATGCGAGTGAATTCTTCTGTCTGGTGATGTTTTTTTGATTTTGCTTTATGATGCGCCTTGTGGTGCTTTGCGGCGTACGCGCTATTAACCAGCGCAGTAGCCAGCATTAGGAGGGTAATTAGGGTTATTCGTTGTTTCCTCATATCGCATCGGCAAGATATGAGATTTATTTATTCGAGCCTAATTTTTTACAAAAAATTTAAAAATAATTAAAACTACCCCGATTGAATTTCGTTTATCGTAAAATTTATTGCAATTTATAAAATAGCAATAAGTTAAAAATTCATCATCCCCAACCCATTTTTTGAGAACAAACTGCTAGATTCCAAGCTTTTTGGTTAAAATATCAACACAATACTACCGCCTATTATCAGTGCTGCTCCCGCCGCCTGTTTTAACGACAATGGCTCTTTTAAAAATATAACGGCCATAATTATGGCCAGGGCAACGCTCAATTTATCAACCGGCGCTACTTGTGATACCTTTCCCATTTGCAACGCCTTAAAATAGCAGATCCACGATAGCCCTGTTGCGCAACCCGAAAGCACCAAAAATATCCAGTTAATTTTGGTTAAGCCCCCCATGCCACCGGTTGCCCCTCTAAAAATGGCTATGCCCCAGGCTATAATAAGTATAACCGCCGTACGAATAGCAGTAGCCAGATCGGTATCAACCCCTTTGATGCCGATTTTTGCAAAAATGGCGGTCAATGCCGCAAAAAAAGCTGAGAGTAATGCGTATATCCACCACATATTGTTGAGTTTTGAGTTATTGAATTATCGAGTTAGTGAATTAGTGAATTGGTGAGTTGATGAGTTGTCAATTTTTTGAATTGATGACTGCCTTAATAACTACCCGTTTTCAAAAATGTCTCAACACGCTTTTCTTTGTGTCCCTTGTGAAATTCTTTGCGTCCTTTATGGTTAAAACTAATCCAGCACACTAAACCACCTTTGTTAATTATGTTTTTTCGCACCAAAATTCGTTATTTTATTCATCAAATCAGATAAATCCATAAATCATCCCAAATCGGCCGTTATTTTTACCAAAAAATTGCTTTGAAAATACTGATCATAGAAGACGAAGAAGGGCTGCGCGAAAGTATTGAAGAATATTTTACCGAGGCCGGCAATGTGTGCGAAACTGCCGGCAACTACGCAACAGCCTTAACCAAAATTAACCTGTACCGTTACGATTGCATTTTGCTGGATATTACGCTGCCAGGCGGCAATGGCATGGATATACTGAAAAGCCTCAAGGAAAATAACTATCCTGATGGCGTATTGATCATCTCGGCAAAAAATTCGCTGGACGACCGGCTTGATGGACTAAATCTGGGCGCCGATGATTACCTGGTAAAACCATTTCACTTATCCGAATTAAAGGCCAGGGTATCGGCCATCATCAGGCGCAAAACCTTTAATGGTAGCAACCAGCTGATATTTAACGAAATAAATATCGACTTACTTGCTAAAGAGGTTAAAGTGGGCAAATTGCCGGTTAAACTCACCCGCAAGGAATATGCGCTGTTGCTTTACTTTTTAGCCAATAAAGGCAAAGTGGTATCAAAAAATGCAATAGCCGAGCACCTATGGGGCGATGGTATTGATATGGCGAACAATTTCGATTTTATTTATTCCCACATAAAAAATATTCGCAAAAAATTGGTAGAAGCAGGTTGTAACGATTATATACAAGCCGCATACGGCATGGGTTATAAATTTACCGAACAATGAAACTGATAAGCCGGTACAACCGCGTAAACCTGATTACAACCATTGTCGTGATGCTGATTACAGGCGCTGTTTATTACCAGGCTATCAGCTGGATATTGACGCGCCAAAAAGACAAGGACCTGCGCGATGAGGAACAGGAAATTTTTGACTACGTTACCCTAAATCATCATCTGCCCCAAACATTTCAAACCACAGACGAGCAGATCACCTTCACGGAAGCATCGCCCGCTACCGTAAACCGGGAATTTGTTGATACCACCTATTTTAAGCAATGGGACAAGGACGACGGGCCGCACCACAGGCGCCACCATTATGGCAGGGGCAAAGGCGAATACGAACCCGGTAGGGGTTTGATAACATCCGTGACCGTTGGCGACAAATATTATAAGGTACTGATCGTTGAGTCGACTGTAGAGACAGAGGATTTAATCCGGTTAATTTTCACCATTACCATCGGCGTAATTTTGCTGTTGCTCCTTATCCTGGTAATTACCAATCGTTTAATTTTAAAAAGGCTTTGGCAGCCTTTTTATGACATCATGAAAGAGTTACGGCTTTTTAATATTGCTGATGCCCGTAAAATACCAAAATTGGAGACCACCATTGACGAGTTTGGTGAGTTGAACGATGCTGTAGTTGATATGGCCGATAAAGCCAAACATGATTATAAAGACCTAAAAACGTTTACCGAAAACGCTTCGCACGAATTGCTTACGCCTATAGCCGTTATCAACTCAAAACTCGATACCCTTATCCAAACAGAAAATTTTAGCGAAAGACAAAGTAAAATATTAAATGACCTTTACGGAGCCGTTTCCCGGCTAAACCGGTTAAATCAATCATTACTGTTGCTGGTTAAAATAGGGAATCATTTACTGCATGAACGCAAGCAAATGAATTTAAAGTTGCTGGTTGAAGATATGATAGCCCAGTTTGAAGAAATTTACCAGGACAGGGACATCAGGCTGACTTACAACCTTACCAATAAAGAGATTTATGCGAACGCGTACCTTGCCGAAATTTTATTGAGCAATCTTTTAACCAATGCAATCAGGCACAATTTTACCGGTGGCAGGATTATAATCACGCTGACCGAAAATAGCCTGACAGTTCAAAACACAGGTGACGAAACTTCATTAAACGACGAAAAAATATTCGCTCGCTTTCATAAATCGTCCAGCTCCGAGGGCAGCGGACTGGGCTTAACTATTTCGAAGGAAATATGCGAGAGTTTTGGATTTTCGCTCAATTATAGTTTTTCAGAACGTTTTCACACATTTACTGTTGTATTTTAATCGGGGATGTTTAATCCCATAAAAGTTTTGCGTTCCTAAAATAATTCAGAATTTAACTTTAGTTTAGCTAAATAAATACCCTTATTTACCCACTGGATGAAATTTTTTTTCGGCCTTTTATTGTGTTTATCCGCCTGTACTGTATCGCTGGCACAAACCTATTCGCTTGATCATTACCTCGATATCGCCAAAAGCAACAGTCCTTTACTTAAAGATCTGAGCAACCAGGTGGCATCCAATAAACTCGACAGTTTACGACTACTTGCCGGTTATAAAACGCAGGTTAATTTAAACAGTGCGGCACTGGTGGCGCCAACCATTAACGGCTACGGCTATGCGCCGGCTATCACCAATGAGCATACCTTAAACGCCTTGCTAGGGGCTAACCAGGCCATCATCAGCAAAAAAAACATTAATGCTCAGTTGGATGCTATTACACTGCTCACGCAGTCGTTAAAAAATTCTGCTAAAATATCCGAGCAGGACCTAAAAAAGGCAATCACTGCGCAATACATCACTGCCTACGGCGATTTGCAACAATACAAATTTAACCAGGAAATTATTGAGTTGTTAAGTAAGGAGGACAGCCTGTTCATAAAGTTAACGCGCGCCAATGTTTACCGGCAGGTAGATTATCTTACCTTCCTGGTGACCTTAAAACAGCAGCAACTACAGCTCTTACAGTCCAGGCAGCTGTATAAAAATGATTATACCACCTTAAATTACCTGGCCGGAATTGCGGATACCACTATGATAACGCTACAGGAACCGGCAATCGAAAAGCCCATGCTTCCCGATCCCGAAACGAGTATATTTTTCAGGCAGTATAAAATTGATAGCATGAAACTGGTAAACAGCCGGCAATTGATTGATTTTAGCTACAAGCCCAAAATAAACATCACGGCCGACGGCGGTTATAATTCGGATTTTATGAGGCAGGCTTACCGTAACTTTGGCGTTAGCGCCGGTTTTACCTTTACTATGCCGATATATGATGGCGGGCAAAAAAAATTGCAATATCAAAAACTATCGCTACAGGAAGAGACCAGGCAAAATTACAAGGCGTTTTTTAGTGCACAGTACAAACAGCAGATTGCGCAGCTAAACCAGCAGATTAACGAAAACAACAACATACTGCGCGAAATTGACGTGCAGATAAAATATATCGAAAACCTGATAAAGGTTGATACCCATCTTTTACAAACCGGTGATCTAAAGATCTCGGACTTTATTTTGGCGGTAAATAACTATCTAACCATAAAAAACCTACGCACCACTACAACTATTAACCGACTACAGCTCATCAATCAGCTAAACTACTGGAACAGGTAAACATGAAAACACCAAGCCTTAAATATTTCAGCCGCAAGCCATACTTTTTTGTGATAGGCCTGGCGCTTTTTTTCTTTTCGTGCCATGGCAGCGATAAAGCTGCCGGGGGCGATGACGAGGACGCAAAAGTAGTATCGCAAACACCCGTTACCGTTACCACGGTTAACGACAGTACACTGGTTGATTATATCGACCTGAACGCCACCTCGACAACGCTGCAAAAAAACTACGTAAAATCAAATGCCAATGGCTATATCGAGCAGGTTGATGCGCAGCTGGGGCAAAATGTTGCTAAGGGGCAATTACTTTTCACCGTTAAAACAAAAGAAGCGCAAACCATCGGCAATAGCATCAATGTGCTGGATACCACGTTCAAATTCTCGGGTGTAAACCGGATAAAAGCTTCATCAGCAGGCTATATTTCTACCTTAAGCCATCAAAAAGGCGATTATGTGCAGGATGGTGAGGCACTGGCTGTAATAAGTGACCGCGCAAGCTTTGTATTTTTAATGCAATTGCCCTACGAGTTAAAGCAATATGTAAAAATGGGCCAAACTGTAGATTTGACTTTGCCAGGCGGAAACAAGGTCCCAGGCAGGGTAAAATCGTTTATGCCCTCGGTTGATACTGTAGCCCAAACACAAGGCGTTGTCATCAGCGTTAATCCTTCACAGCAAATCCCCGAAAACCTGGTAGCTAAAGCAAGGATCATAAAATCGGCGAAAACAAATACGTCAACCCTGCCAAAATCGGCCATTTTAGCAAACGAAACACAAACCGATTTTTGGGTGATGAAGCTGATAAATGACTCGACCGCCGTAAAAGTGCCCGTAAAAGAAGGCATCCAATCAGGCGACAGGGTTGAAATTTTATCTCCAAAATTCTCGCCCCAGGATAAAATTGTGCTTACAGGGAATTATGGGTTAACAGATACTGCCAAAGTTAAAATTGTGAAACCATGAAGTTAGCCCCTGCAAATATAAAAGACACATTTTTAACGCACCGAAAACCCATAAGCCTGGTTTTGGCCATTATCATTATGGGTGGATTGATGGCCTATTCAAAGCTGCAAACATCCCTGTTTCCCGAGATTACTTTCCCCAAAATAAAGGTAATAGCCGACGAAGGTTTACAGCCGGTAAACAAAATGATGGTAACGGTTACCAAACCGCTCGAAAATGCGATTAAACAAGTGCCTGATTTGCAAATGGTGCGCAGCACTACCAGCCGCGGCAGCTGCGAAATTTCGGCCTATATGAGCTGGGATGCTGACATTGACGTGAGCCTACAAAAACTGCAGGCCAACATCGACCAGATAAAAAACGACCTGCCTGCCGATGTAAGCATCACTACCGCAAAAATGAACCCCTCGGTTTTGCCGGTGAGTGGTTATACCCTCGAGAGCCATACCCGCTCGCCTATTGAACTGCGGCAACTCGCTACCTATACCGTGAAACCCTTTTTATCGCAGGTAGATGGCGTATCCGAGATCAGGGTAATAGGCGGTAAAGCAAAAGAATACTGGCTTACGCTGAACAAGCAAAAAATGAGCTCGCTTGGTCTTACGCCTGATATTATTAATACCACTTTAAGCACAACCAATTTTGTTAAGTCCGAGGGCTATCTTTCGGACTATAAAATGCTTTACCTTACGGTAACCGATGCTACTATTAATGCCAGGGACCAGCTTGAAAACCTGGTGATCAGCAATAACCGTAAGCGGGTAGTCAGGTTAAAGGATTTTGCTGAAATTGCTATACAGGAAAGTATTGAATATACCCGCATAAATGCCAACGGCCACGATGGTGTTTTAATAGCGGTGATTAAACAGCCTACGGCTAATTTGGTGTCGCTGTCAGCGGACATGGACGATAAAGTAGCCCAGCTGCAAAAAATATTACCGAAAGATGTAACCATAAAACCCTACTACGAACAAGCCGACTTTGTAAAAGACTCCATTAAAAGCGTGAGCGACAGTTTGTGGATAGGGTTATTACTGGCTATTATTGTTGCCATTATATTCCTTAGGTCGATAAAAGCGAGTGCGGTTATTTTGATAACCATACCGGTAACGCTGTGCCTGAGTATTATCGTAATTTACGGCATAGGCTACACCTTTAATATCATGACATTGGGCGCCATTGCTGCGGCGCTGGGTTTAATTATTGACGATGCCATTGTAGTCGTCGAGCAGATACACCGCACCCACGAAGAACATCCGCTGGAGCACCCTTTAAAGCTGGTTAAAACAGCTATCGATTACCTTTTCCCTGCAATGATTGGCTCGTCCATAAGCACCATCGTAATATTCGTGCCCTTTTTGCTGATGACAGGTGTTGCCGGGGCCTACTTTAAAGTGCTTACCAATACCATGATCATTACGCTGGCCTGCTCGTTTTTTGTAACCTGGATTGGCCTGCCCATTGTTTTTATATTATTGAGCAAGCGCAAACCCAAGCCCAAAGAAGTAAAGGAAGAAGTACACCAGGTAAAAAAACAGCGCTGGGTAAAATGGTTTATCCTGAGGCCGTATGTAAGCTTGATTATTGTTGCGGGGGCTATACTGGTAATTGTTTTTATACCCTCGCGGCTGGAAACCGGCTTCCTGCCGGAGATGGATGAAGGCAGTATCGTGCTGGATTATTCTTCGCCGCCGGGAACCTCGCTTGATGAAACCGACCGCATGTTGCGCCAGATAGAAAAAATTATTGTTGCCCAGCCCGAAGTGCAAGCATACTCAAGGCGTACCGGTACCGAAATGGGCTTTTTTATTACCGAACCCAACCGGGGCGATTACCTGATACAACTAAAGAAAAAGCGCGATAAAACAACCGAAGAAGTAATAAGCGACTTGAGAAAAAAAGTAGCGGCCAACCAGCCTGCTTTACGGATAGATTTTGGCCAGGTGATAACGGATATGCTCGGCGATTTAATGACTTCGATACAGCCCATCGAAATAAAAATTTTTGGAGATAATCCGCAAAAATTGCAAAGCCTAAGCAAACAGGTGGCCGCCGTGGTGAGTGACGTTAAAGGCACCGCCGATGTGTTTGACGGGATTGTTATAGCCGGCCCATCCGTAAGCATCGACCCGATTTACAGCAAACTTGCCCAATACAACATAACGCCGGCTAGCTTGCAGTTCCAGATACAAACAGCCCTTGAAGGAAATGTGATCGGCAATATTTTGGAGCGCGAACAGCTCTCCCTTATCCGGATGGTTTACCCGGGCAACCGCGGATTGAACATCTCCGGCCTTCAAAATCAAACGGTATTTGTGCCCAGCGGAAAACTGGTGCCTATAAGCGAGCTGGCAACCGTTCAGCTTAATCCCGGCGATGCTGAGATTAATCGCGAGAACCTGCAATCAATGGGCGTTGTTAGCGCCCGCCTCGAAGGGGCTGATCTTGGTTCCGTAATACCTGCTATACAGAAAAACATCCGTCAAAAAGTGGGATTACCCCAGGGATATCATATTGAATATGGCGGCGATTACGCACAGCAGCAGCAATCGTTTAAAGAGTTGCTCATCATTCTTGTCCTCTCCAGTTTATTGGTATTCTCCGTTATCCTGTTTCTGTTCAAACAATTCAGGATAGCCATCACTATTATATTTGTGGCTGTTTTGGGCATATCCGGCAGCTTTTTGGCGTTGTTTATCACCAAAACCCCTTTAAACGTTGGCAGTTACACCGGGCTGATCATGATTGTAGGCATTATTGGCGAGAATGCTATTTTCACCTTTTTACAGTTCAAACAGCGTGCCCTTGAAAACTTGGGTAAAGGGCTTGATCATGCCGTAGAGGAGGCCATTGTTTATTCCATTTCTACCCGGTTGCGGCCAAAATTAATGACTGCTTTGGGCGCCATTATAGCGCTGATGCCTTTGGCGTTGGGCATTGGGGCCGGTGCACAACTTCACCAACCTTTAGCCATAGCTGTTATTGGCGGATTTGTTATCGCACTGCCGATGTTGCTGATTGTGTTGCCGAGTTTAATGCGGATATTTTATCGCTCGGGCAAATTCCCGGAAAATTCACATAATCATAACGGAGACTTAACAGGTTCACCTGAATTACAATAGTGAGGTGTTTTAGCCGGCAAAAACTTTGATAATTTTAAGTAGAAATTAAATCCTTCGATTCACAAAATAGGATACACCAGTTTTTATCCAGAATCGTGGCAGATATTTATAGCAAAAAACCAATCATCATTTATCATGAAAAAGATCCTTTTAGCTATTTTGACTACGGGCCTAATTTCTTTATCGGTACAGGCACAAACTTATGTTCTGGACAAAACTATCCCATTAACCGGCGATGCGGGATACGACTATGTATCCATTGATATGGCCAATAACCATTTATTTGCAGCACACGGCACTATGGTAAATGTTATCGACATCAATACCGAAAAACAAATCGCCGTGATAAGTGACATGAAAGGCGTACACGGTGTGGCTATTGTGAACAAAATTAACAAAGGTTTTATAAGCGACGGGCGGGCAAATGCAGTAGTAGCTATCGACCTAACTACGTTTCAAAAAATTGCAACCATACCGGTTGATGGCAAAGGGCCCGATGGTATTATTTATGATTCCTATTCGGACAGGGTACTTTGTATAAATGGCGACAGCAATACTATATCGGTTATCGACCCCAATACGCTGAAACAGGTTGGTTCGATTGCCTTGGGAGGCGGTCCTGAATTTGCCGTATCCGATGGCAAGGGTAAAGTATATAACAACCTGGAAGATAAAAACAGCCTGAATGTAATTGATATGAAGGCCATGAAAGTGATTGCCAACTATCCGCTGGCCCCCTGCGGTGGCCCCACAGGCATAGCGATAGATGGCGCCAATAATCGCCTGTTTACTGTTTGTCGCGAAAACAAGGGCATGAGTGTTGTGGATGCAACTACAGGCAAAGTTATCACTACGCTGCCTATTGGGTCAGGTGTGGATGCCGTAGCTTATGACCCCGAAACAAAGTTGATATTTTGCTCCAATGGCGATGCTACCACTACTATTATCAAACAGCAATCGGCAAATGAATATACGGTAGTTCAAACGCTAAAGACCCTGACGCGTGCCAAAACGCTGGCTTTGGATACCCGTTCGCATAAAATTTATTTAAGCGTTGCCGAGTATCAGCCCGGTACGCGCAACGTTTTACCAAATACTTTCAAGGTTTTGGTTTATAAAATGCAGTAATTTTATTGAGTCTGAAACTAAATGACAGTTTATTCGTTTTATCACTAGTTAATATTATTAACCAGAAATTCATCGATAAAATTTACAATTGCATAATATTTCTGTGACATATCCGTATATTTACCGGCTGATGCCCCTCAATAACCCTAATGATAAAAAGAACTGACTTTGTATATTCCGAAGAATCGGAGCCACATCGTATCCGCACAAAACAAATACTACAGGAATTTCCGCATTTAAGAAATCTTATCGGTAAAAATCCATACACCATGCTGGCCATCACAGGCCTTGTGGGGTCCATGCTGTTGATATCGTGGCTCGTACGCGATCAATCATGGTGGGTTGTATTTGCTGCAGCTTATTTTTATGGCGCTTTTGCCAACCATTCGTTATTTGTAATGATCCACGAATGCACGCATCAGCTATTATTCAAAAGCCGGAATGCAAATCGCTGGGCGTCTATGTTTGCTAACCTGCCGCATGTAATGCCAGGAGCCATGTCGTTCGAGAAATATCACCTGAAACATCACTCCTTCCAGGGTGTGCATGAACTGGATGCCGATTTACCAAACAAATGGGAAGCAAAGCTCATAAGCAATTCTTTTTTAGGCAAAACATTGTGGCTGTTATTTTTCCCGATATTCCAGGGAACGCGTGTTTCTCGGTTGAAAGAAATTGATTTTTTTGACGGATGGTTCCTCACGAACCTGGTAGTACAGGTGGTTTTTAACGTTGCTGTCTGGTACTTTTTGGGTTGGCATGCACTTGGGTTTTTATTTATAAGCTTCTGGTTCTCCATTGGTTTGCACCCGCTTGGTGCCCGCTGGATACAGGAACACTACTTAACCTTCAAAAGCGAGCAGGAAACCTATAGTTATTACGGCCCGCTAAACACAGTTGCATTTAACGTTGGTTTCCATAATGAGCATCATGATTTTCCATCAATCCCGTGGAACAGGCTTCCCGAGATTAAGAAAACAGCTCCGGAGTATTATGATACGCTGTACTCGCATAAATCATGGACAGTATTGTTTTTCAGATTTTTATTTGAAAGTGAGATATCGCTCTTCAACCGTATTTTAAGGAAGAAAAGGGGTAACGTACCACTTACTGACATTTCGAAACCGGATGCCGAAATGGTGCTTGTTGAAGAAATGGCGGAATAGGCGCAGATCAACCAAAATATTTTAATAAAACCTGGGATACGAAAGCCATCCCAGGCTTTTTAATTTAAACCGAAACTAATCGCTGGTCTCAAGTGTCTAATCGCTAACTTAACTCAATCTTCATACTAATTTTGCTCCTTTGTGGTTATTAACATAAAACACAAAATCGCGTATAAAATAAAAATGAGCCGCACTAAAAAAATAAAGCTATTGGTACCGATAGTATTTGTGATGTTTTTGTGTGCATACGCGCGGCACAGGCATGTTAATCAGCAAAGCAACATCGTTGGGCGCCTGCAAACCAAAGCAATGGACGAAATTTCGGGCATTGCAGCATCCTCCATCAATCCAAACCTATACTACGTTCACAACGACAGCGGTGATACCAGTCGGTTTTTTGCGATATTACCTTCGGGCGAATTAAAGTCAACCATTTATTTTAAAGGGGATCCGAAGGAAGTAAAGTACGGTGTGCATGATTGCGAGGACATTGCGGTAGGCCCGGGACCTGTTAAAGGAAAAAGCTACGTGTACCTGGGCGATATTGGCGATAACTATGCCGTGCGGAGCTATTTGACCGTTTACCGGATGGAAGAGAAAATGTCATGGGCGGAAGACAGTTTGGCTCATGCGACTCCGTCGCCCATCCATTTAAAATACCCCGACGGCCCTAAAGATGCCGAAACAATGATGGTAGACCCTATTGAAAAGCTGATTTATATTGTAACAAAAAGGCAGGATTCGGTAACAGTATACACTACCCCGCTTGCTTACAAAACAAACGATACGGTTGTTTTAACCAAACGCTGCAGGTTATTTTTCCCGGGTTATAAACTTTTTAAATGGATAACTGCCGGCGATATATCAAAAGACGGGCAGCAGGTATTGATAAAAAGCTACACCAAAGTTTATTACTGGAAAAGACTAAACAATGAGCCCATATGGGAAACTATTAAACGAAAGCCAAGGCTATTACCCTACATTGAAGAGCGCCAGGGCGAAGGCATAGGCTTTACGCCGGATGGAAAAGGTTATTATACCTGCAGTGAAGGGGTATACACGCCGATTTACTATTACCGCACACCGGAGAATTGATCACAAACCTGAGCAGAAATTTAAACTTACGAAGTTTTCAAAACTTCGTAAGTTTTCGCCATCCTTTGATTTGTACATCGCGCCCGGGAGAATTAGCTACTTGATAGCTTTTGAATAGTTGCCGGCGTATTCGCGCGGCGAAGTTCCCGTTATGTTTTTGAAGGTGTAATTAAAATTTGTGATGCTGTTAAAGCCGCACCGGTAGGCTATGGCCGATATACTGCTTGACGAGCCATTTACCAGCAGTTTGCAGGCCTCGTTCACGCGAATCTTATTTACAAAATGCACAAATGTGGTCCGCGTATGTTTTTTAAAATAGCGGCAGAAAGCAGTGGGCGTTAAATGTGCCTGCATAGCTACTTCCTCCAGCGTTAAAGCATTACTGTAGTTGTGCATGATGTAATTATACACCGATGCTATTCGCATGCCTTCCGGATCGGTCATGGGATAGGCATAGCTATCGGGCGATAATGGCTCCAGGCCAGCCATGTTGCTGAGTGAATGCAGCAGTTCGATAAACAAGGCAAGTTGACCGGCGCCACTGGATTGTTGTATAATGGCAATTCGACCTGCCGTTTCGGTATAATTACTGTCTGGAATTTTAAAGCCATTTTGCGATTGTTCCACAAATGTGTTCACAGCTTTCATTTCGGGCAGGCCAAATAAACTGGCCAGTTTACCCAGGGGATTAAAAAATATAGTGACTGTTTGTACTTCTTTATCGCTGTCAGGCAAAAAGTAAACCGGATCGCTTTTAAATAAATGAGGTTGATTTGCGCCCAGTAAATAAATTTCGCCATCATGGAATGGTTTCATGCTGTTTCCGGCCAGTAAAGTTCCGCTCCCTTTTTTTATCCAGGTTATTTGGGCTTCGGCATGCCTGTGCAGGTAAGTATAAAAATGAGGCAACACTTCTTCCTGCACAATTATCGTGTGATCGTGCGGTACGGGAATGGTGAAGGGCAGTACTTTCATTTCGCAATAATAAACTTAATAGCCGTTAGATTTGACATCCTAACATGAGCGAAAACTATCGGTAAAAATAGCATCAAACTGTATTTTAACGATAAACTTTAGTGGCAGTAGCATGTTAATCCTAAATTAGCGCTTGTAATATTATGGATATTAAAAATAAAATTGAACTGGTAAAAGGCGACATCACAAAAATAAAGGCTGATGCCATTGTAAACGCTGCCAATTCATCGCTCATGGGCGGCGGCGGTGTTGATGGGGCTATCCATAGGGCAGGCGGTCCTGTTATTCTGGAGGACTGCCGCAAAATAATTGCCAGGCAGGGTAAATGTGCCACCGGCGAAGCCGTTATTACCAGGGGCGGGAATTTACCGGCGAGCTATGTGATACATACCGTAGGCCCCGTTTGGAACGATGGCAAATACGGCGAGGAAAACAAACTGGCCAATTGTTATAAAAATTCGCTAAAGCTCGCTGTGGATAACCATTGTAAAATCATCGTTTTCCCAAACATCAGTACCGGCATTTACCATTTCCCGAAAAAAGGAGCAGCCGAAATAGCGGTAAAAACGGTAGCAGAATTTTTATCGAACACGAACGAAATAGAAAAAGTGATCTTTGTTTGTTTTGATGATGAAAACTATAATCTATACCGTGATTTGCTGAAATAATAGACTTCGCCATCCAGGCCACATCCTATTGGAATCTTTCGGGTGCAAATATGCCTGCGTCCATAACCGGCTTCTCGGCATTAAACGCATCCGCAATCAGTTTACCGGTTGCGGGGCCTAAGGCCAGGCCAATCATGGCGTGCCCGGTAGCAATCCCCAGGTTTTTGTATTTTGACGACATACCGATATAAGGCAAACCATCCGGCGATACTGGCCGGAATCCAAACCAAACGTCCTTTTCAGCCGGCACAGGCAGTTTAAAATCAGGGAAGTATTTGGGGACCGATTCCACGATACCCTTTACACGGTTCATATTCACCTGCTTATTTATTTTGCCCACCTCCATGGTGCCACCAAAACGGATACTGCCATTCATGGGGGTTATGGCCACCCTCGCTTCGCATAATATGGCAGGAATGGTCATTTTTTTAACTGGGTCATGATCCATAAAGGAATAGCCTTTGCCCGGCATAAGCGGGATGTTAAGCCCCACCAGCTTTGTAACGCCCGGCGACCAGGAGCCTGTGGCAATCAGGAATTTATCGCCTGTAAAATCTTTATCAAGCGTACTTATGGCGGTTATCTTCCCATTGTCATGAGCTATCCCGGTTACTTCGCTGTTGCGGTGAATGCGGACGCCCTCAGCTTCCAGGTATTTTACCAGGCCTTTCATCAGTTTATTGGGATACATGTGCGAATCGCAGTGGTAATGTACAGCGCCTAGAATATCCAGTTCAATGTCTGGCTGCAATTTGCGGCATTCGGCAGGGGTTAAGTACTGGGCATCTAAACCCAGGTTGGTTGCCTTTTCAACCATGTGAAGTTCTTCTTCCTCCACCTTTGGCGATTTAAACAGCATCAGGATACCGTTATCTGTCAACCCAAAATCAATAGCAGTATCTTTTTCAAATTGATGGTACAGGTCCCGGCTTAACATGGCAATGTCCCGCAGCCCACCTGCCGAGCGATCGACGTGTTTTTTGGTGGCGCTTTTTACAAATTTTAAACCCCAACTGATGAGTTCTTTATTCAGCGATGGTTTTACGTAAAATGGGCTTTTACTATCGAACATCCACCGGATGCCCTGCTCCACCATACCCGGCGAAGCGAGCGGCACAAAATGACTTGGCGTAACCATGCCTGCATTGCCGTGCGAACAGTTATCAGTCAAGTCGCCCTGATCCAGCACATCAACTTCCCAACCCGATTTGTGCAGGTAATAGGCCGAAAACAGCCCGATAACACCTCCACCGATTATTATTGCTTTACTCATAAAAATATCTATCAAAATTTGTCATTGCGAGCGTAGCGAAGCAACCTCGTCGCCATATATAGCGTTAATGCATTAACGCCGACCTGGCTGCGAGGAGTTTGCTTCGTCGCTGCGCTCCTCGCAATGACATGGTTTTTTGGTTGGGTCGTGCCCTTTATATCACCTGGAACCCATACGCATATGGATCATCCTCATCATCAATTTTGATGGTATTATAGCCGTAAATACGTGCCCAGCCTTCAATGCCGGGGATTATGGCGGGCTTATCTCCTATCATTACCTCGTCCTCAACCGTACCGATAAACTGACTGCCGATGATGCTTTCGTGGATAAATTTATCGCCCTTTTTTAATTTGCCTTTGGCATGCCATTGCGCCATACGCGCCGATGTACCTGTTCCGCACGGCGAGCGGTCGATCGCTTTGTCGCCGTAAAACACAGCATTGCGTGCAGTTGCTTCGGGCGAAAGCGTTTTGCCTGTCCATAATATGTGCGAGCAGCCATTGATCGTTGGATTTTCAGGATGCACGAACGTATACTTTTCGTTTATCCGCTGCCTTAACACGCGGCTCCATGAGATTAGCTGATCAGCGGTATAATCCTCCAATCCTTTAAAATTTTCCTGCGGATCAACAATGGCATAAAAATTACCGCCGTAGCTAACATCAACCGTTAAAGTTCCCAGGTCGGGGCACTCTACCGTTAAATTTTCAGCAGCAAGATAAGCAGGCACATTAGTAAGCTTCACCGATTTTACCTTTTTGCCTTCCTGTTTATACTCAATTAGCACCAGCCCGGCCGGGGCTTCCATACGGATCTTTCCGGGCGTTTTTGGGGTGATGAGGCCCTCTTCAACGGCAATAGTGATAGTGCCTATGGTGCCGTGCCCGCACATGGGCAGGCAGCCGCTGGTTTCAATAAACAGCACGGCCACATCGTTTTGCGGATCGTGCGGCGGATAAAGAATGCTGCCCGACATCATATCATGCCCACGAGGTTCAAACATCAGCCCCTTGCGGATCCAGTCATATTCCTTTAAAAAGTGCTGGCGCTTTTCGCTCATGTTATCGCCCACTAAATTTGGGCCGCCACCGGCTACCAGCCTCACCGGGTTACCACAGGTATGCGCGTCTATGCAAAAAAAAGTTTTGGTCATTGATATTCGTCATTGAGTCATTTGGTCATTAAGTCATTGTGCCATTTTTGAACTATCCAATGACTTAATGACTCAATGACATGATGACTACTTCGTCCATTCATTATTAAACAGCCGCCAGATATTAAGGGGATTACTTGTTTTTAATTCATCGGGCAGCAGGTCCTCGTCCCAGTTTTGCCAGCAAAGGGGGCGTACAAAACGCTTAATGGATGATGTACCCACCGAGGTAAACCGGCTATCCGATGTTGCCGGGAATGGGCCGCCATGCACAATGGCATTGCCAACTTCAACGCCGGTTGGCGGTCCGTTTAGTATAACGCGCCCCGCTAAGTTGGCCAGTTTATCAAGCAACTGCTTGTATTCGCCGAGTTCCTCTTTTTCGGCCATAACCGAGGCAGTTAACTGTCCATGTAGTGAGTCAACAACCTGCTCCAGTTGAGCCATGTCATCGGCCGCAATGATCATCGAGAACGGCCCGAAGACTTCTTCTTTATATTTTTCATCAGCCAAAAAATCAGCGGCTGATATTTCTGTTACGATGGCGACACCCTGGTTGGCCTTCCCGGTATCGATCTTGTCGGATTTGGCAACAGTCGACACCGCTTCGTTTGCGAGCATACCGGTTGATAGCCTGTTGAAGTTGGCGTAAATCCCCGGTGTAAGCATGGTTGCCGAGCTAATATCAGCAATGGCTGCAGCAAGAGCCGACTTAAACCGCTCCAATCCCGGTGATTTTACCGCCAATAATAAACCCGGCTGTGTACAAAACTGCCCGGCGTTGGTTGTTATAGGCGCGGCTATCTTTGCCAGGTCTTCTGCCCTGTTTTCGAGCGCTTGCGGCAAAAATACTATAGGGTTAATGCTGCCCATTTCGGCAAAAACGGGAATCGGCTCATCGCGTTCGCGGGCCATTTTCATTAATGCTGTACCGCCTTTAAGCGAGCCTGTGAAAGTAACTATTTTGGTCTTAGGATGTTTTACGAGTGCTTCGCCAACGGCATACCCGCTATCATACAGCATCGAAAAAACGCCCTCCGGCATTTGGTGTTGTTCAGCGGCTTTTTTAACTGCGGACGCCACCATGGCACTGGTGCCGGGATGCGCGGGGTGGGCTTTAACCACAACCGGGCAACCGGATGCCAAAGCCGCAGCAGTATCGCCACCGGCAACTGAATAAGCTAGCGGGAAATTACTTGCACCAAATACAACAGCCGGTCCAATAGGAACCATCATTTTGCGGATATCTACGCGGGGTAATGGTTTACGGTCGGGTATTGCGGTATCAATTACTGCTTCCACCCATGAGCCTTCTTCCAGCAGAGCCGCAAACATGTACATTTGGTTGGTTGTGCGTGCCCGTTCTCCCTTCAAACGTGCTGCAGGCAGGCCGCTTTCGGCCATGGCGCGTTCAATCATCTCATCGCCCAAAGCCATTATCTCGTCGGCAATACTGCGCAGAAAGGCAGCTTTCCTGTTCCTGTCGATATGCCTGTACTCCGCAAACGCTTTATCGGCCAGGTTCATGGCTTCGTCCACTTCGGCTAAAGTAGCCGGGTAAAAATCGCCGGGCAGATCGGTACCTGCTGCCGGGTCAAATCCATTGAATTTTTTGCCTGTATTCGGCAGGTATTTGTATCCTGCCAGGTTTTGTGTATTCATAGTTTTGTATTATCCATTTTTATTGCCATCGGCCTAAAATGTTGTCAAAATAATAACGACGAGCGCTGTGATGCTGAGGCACTCGAAGCACGCGGGCGAAGGCCTTTACGCGTACCCTTCGGGAGCCTCAGGGTGACACCCGACTAGCTCGCGCCGGTAACATCCACTTCGGTTTCAACACCCCAACTGCCGGCAGGCAACTCGGGGCGGTTGTCGATTGCTTTGTGGATGATGGCCAAAACCCTTTTCCGCTCCTCGCCTACCAATGGTAAACGCGGTTGGCGGACAGTTTCGGTACCCAAACCGGTTTGCGCCTCGGCTAATTTAATATATTGAACGAGTTTTGGATGTATATCCAGCTCCAGAACCGGCAAAAACCAGCGATAAATAGCCAAAGCTTCCTGGTGCCTGCCTTGTTTTGCCAGGTTAAAGATGGCGACTGTTTCGCGCGGAAAGGCATCAACCAAACCGGCAACCCAGCCGTCGCAGCCCATAAACAGGCTTTCCAAAGCTAAGGTATCCACACCGCAAAGCAATTTATACCTGTCGCCAAACCGATTGATCATACGGGTTACATTGCTTACATCACGGGTCGATTCTTTTACCGCCTGTATGTTTTCGTATTGCGCCAGTTCTTCAAACATATCCAGCGTAACCTCAATCTTATAATCGTAGGGATTATTATAGATCATAATGGGCAGTGGGGTGCTTTTTGCCACTGTGGCAAAATATTGTACCGTTTCGGCATCATCAGCTTTATAACGTAGCGGTGGCAGCATCATTAAACCGTCGGCGCCATATTTTAACGCATTTTCCGCGCATAATAATGCAGCCTTGGTGGTTTGTTCCGCAATATTTAATACTACGTAAGCCCGTTTGTCTACCACTTTAACGGTATGCTTTAGCAGTTTAATTTTTTCGTCGTCGGTTAATACGCTGGCTTCGCCCAGCGAACCGCCGATGATAATTCCTTTTACGCCGGCCTCCAGTTGTGCTTCGATATTTTTATCGAATGCCTCAAAATCCAATTCGTCCTCGTCGTTGAATTTAGTGGTTACTGCCGGGAAAACCCCTTTCCAAATGATACTCATATAGCCCCCTCCAATCCGATAGCTATCGGATCTCTCCCGTTAAGGGAGATTTTTTCTTTAATAGTTAATTAATTATGTTATTTAATGTCTTTTATTAAAACCCGCTCTGGCGGATGGCAGTCTTGCGTAAATGCATTTATGTGAATGCACGGCGTCGAACCCACCCCTGCCACTACACAACCTAACCCGCCCCCTCCGAGGAGGGGAACTTTAACAATCCGTTTATTTACTCAATTTCACCAGCGTTACGCCATGCGGCGCTACCTGTGTTGTAAAATTGCCGCCGCTGATGATTAAATATTTTTGCTGCCATACATCACGTATCCGGGTGTAATCAGCCAGTTCATTATCTTTTAATTTTAAGGTGATAGTTTGGTATTTATCCGAAGTGTTGAATATCCCAACCGCTTTGCTGCCATCTTCCAATTCTTTTATCCACACCTGGTAGTTATCTTTTTTAATGGCCTGGCGGGCTTCTTTACCCAAAGCATCCTGGTCGATAGCTATCACTTCATCGTTCGTAAGCAGGTTCAGCGTAAACCTGTCCAGTTTGCCCATATCGCAACCGATGAGTAATGGCGATGACAATAAACTCCACAAACTAATGTGGGTATATTGTTCATCCGGCGTCAGTCGGCTATTGCGCTGGTTGTCGCCCCAGCCCACTTTGCCCACAACCAGCATATCCGGGTCGTTAAAATGGCCTGGCTGTGCGTATGGCCCGTCGGCAACCTGGTTAAACCCAATGGTCGACATGCTTTTCCAGGTATCTTCAATATCGCCGGTTGAGCGCCAGCTATTGCCGCCAACTTCGGCGCCCCACTTCCATACATCGCCCATACCATACTGGCAAAAGCTAAACATAATATCGCGCGGAATTTTATCCAGTGAAGCACGCATCACCTGGTAAGGTTTTTTATAATCGGCCAATGTTGGGTTGGGGTTTGTTACTTCCGAATAGGAGCACCAGTCGTACTTTAAATAATCAATACCCCAGTCGCCGTAGGTTTTTGCATCCTGGTCCTCATGCTGCCAGCTACCCAAATACCCACCGCAGGTACGCGGACCAGGCGATGAATAAATACCCATCTTTAAGCCCAGGCTGTGTACATAGCCGGTAAGCCCCTTCATATCCGGGAATTTTTGATTTGGTGTGATCTCGCCGGTTGTTAAACGCTGCGCGGCTTCCCATCCATCATCAATATTAACATAATTCCACCCGTGCGCGCTCAATTTGTCCGTCATGGTTTTGGCCGCAACGCGCACCTTTTCATCATTAACTGTTAAACCGAATGCATTCCAGCTGTTCCAGCCCAAAGCGGGCGTTAAGCCAATTACATCACCAATTTTTATAGTGAATTTCTTTGTTTTTGTGCCCAGCCTGTTGTGCACCGTAAAAATTACCGGGTAATCGCCTTTTTGGCTAACTACTCCGCTGATAATCCCTGTATTGGCATCCAACTTTAAACCTTCCGGCAAGCCTGTTGCCGAATAGGTGAGCGGTTTTTTACCGGTAGCAGGTATTAAATATAAAAATGGATTGCCGGGCCTGGCGCCATAAACACTTGCCCCGTTTATACGTGGTTTTGCACTAAGATAGGGTGTCAGGATATAAGGCGTTCCTTCGCTTTTACTGATTGTCTCGCCCCAATGGTTTTCAGCAAACTTAAACTTAAGGACGTATGATTTTTTAGCTAATTTGGGTAGTGTATAGGTAAATGATGCCGGTTTACCGGTAGAGAAACTGGCATTATCTATTTTCTCATAGACAACATTGTCGTTCTGCGGATCAATAACATTGCAAACCAGTACGCCACTATAAGAATACCTGCCTGTTGAGATAAGCTTAACCGACTTAACCAGGTTGTCGTTATCGTCATAACTAAAGGAAGCGTCGAGATCAAGGATTACATTATCCATTATGCTGCTCATCACCATGCCATGGTTATCGCCATAAATGCCGCCTGCACCGCCTGTATCATATATGCGGATCGCCAGCACATTGTCCTTATCCCATAATATGGCCGGATTGTTTGCAGCAATGGTATAGCTCCGCGGGCCGTATTTAGATGTTTTGATATCGCCCCCCATACCGCCGTATTTGGCAATAAGCTGGCCGTTCAGGTAAACCTCGTCGTTATCGTCAATCACGCCCAGGTTAAGGCGGATGCTATCTTTAAGGAAGGCTTTTTCTTTTAATGAAGATGGTATGAGTACATGCAGCCGGTACCAGCCAAAACCATCGTAATTGGGATAGCCCTGATCTTCCCAGGGACGCGAAACATCAATAGATTTCCAGTTACGATCGTTGTAATTTGGCGAAGCCCATTGGCTTGAGTCGCCGGTGGTGAATTTCCAGCCTTTCTCCAATGAAATTCCCTGGGCTGCAACCCCTAAATAAAGGGTCGCCGCCAGGAAGGTCAGTGTAAAAATCTTCTTCATGTAATAGTTTGGTTTATTTGGTTAATATTTCAATATCCTTTACCTGTTCAGGAAACCAAACTGTCATTTCGCCTTTACCACGATTTGCCCAGGCATAATAAGGAATTGCCGTCATGGTTTTAGTGCCGGTACTGATAGTTTGTGTTCCTTCATCAATATTAACACTTTTTACCTGAGCTTTTAAAACCATTACGCCATTTAACATCGAAGGCTGATAGGTGGCCGTAAATGCTGCATCCTTTGGCACAATTATGTTGGCGGCGCGGCCATCATTATCAGGCCACTCAGCACAATACATAATCGGTCCGCGTTGTATGGCAACTTTGCCATTATCGGCGCGTAAGGCGGTATCGGCTACCACCCGGCGCACGTCCATGGGCAGGGTCAGCTCCACCTTGTCGTTCTTTTTCCACTTTTTGCTGATCACTGCATAGCCGTTTTTCATGGCATAATCAACGGCTTTGCCATTTACTTTTATTTCAATTTTTTGTGCCGATGGATTCTCGTATGCATACAATGCAGACGGAATTGCCTTGTCCTGCGCCCAGCCCGGTATCCGGATATTAAGGTTCATTTCCATCGCAGACGCCGGATCTACAGTAAACATCAATCCTCCATCCCACGGGTAATTATTTGTTTGGGTAATGCTCAAGGCTTTATTGTTCACCATTAAATTACCTGTACCGCTGATAAAAAGATTTACATAAACATCGTTACCGTTTTGGGCATAAATATAACCGGGGATGGATGGCAGCAAACGCACCACATTGGTGGGACAACAGGAACAGGTAAACCAGCCCGAGCGCTCGCGCTCCAGGTCGGGATGATTATAACTATTGCTTACCTGCATGGCGTTGGTGTAAAAAAATGATTTACCATCAAGCCCAACACCCGATATAAGGCCATTATAAAGTGTTTTTTCAAGCACATCAATATATTTCGAATCGCCGTGCAGTAAAAACATACGCTCGTTCCAAAAAACACTGCCGATAGCGGCACAGGTTTCGTTATAAGCAGTGGTATTTGGCAACTCGTAATTATCGCCGAAACGCTCACCATCGCCCACGGCGCCAATGCTGCCCTGCACATACATTTTTTTGCTCACCATGTTGTTCCATATTTTATCGATGGCTTTTATGTAAGCGCTGTCGCCCGTTAAGGCTGCCACATCGGCCATACCCGAATACAGGTACATCGCACGTACAGCGTGGCCTTCGGCTTCGTCCTGGTCAACAACAGGTTTATCATCCTGAAAATAGGTGCCGTTTTCGTAAACGTTGGTACTTTTTTTATTGTAGGCCTTGATGCCGCGCTGGTCGATAAAAAATTTAGCGAGGTTTAAATAATCTGTTTTCCCGGTTATACGATACAACCGCACCAGGCCCATTTCAACAATTTCGTGCCCCGGGGCAACGTGTTTTTTATCCGGACCAAAGGTGCGCACCAATAAATCGGCATTTTTTAGGGCGATATTTAAAAAGTTGCGTTTACCTGTCGCCATAAAGTGAGCGGCGGCAGCCTCATACATGTGGCCACAATTATATAATTCGTGGCTGCTTTTTTGTTCGTTCACCCAACGCTCAGGCCCGGCCCATGATTGCGGATGTATGGGGTCGATAGAGCGGGCGGTATATAAGTAACCGTCGGGTTCCTGTGCTTTGCCAACAATGGTGATCAGCGAATCGATATAGGCGGACAATTTTGCATCAGGGTGTACCGCCAGGGAATAAGATGCCCCTTCGATGGTTTTATAAATATCGGTATCGTCAAAAGGGTACACCGTGCAGAATTTTCCCTGGTGCTCTGCGGCCATCACAAAGTTTTTCACCCTACCGGTGCTTTCACAACGGGCAAATGATGCCGGGATAGTGGCAGTGCGGTTGGTTTCAATTTTTGAGGACCAAAACTGGTCGGCCAGTTTTACACTGGTAAACGGTACTGGCTGAATAGGGTAATCCTTTTTTTGTGCATAGGCAGAAAAGCTGAAGCCTATGATGGATAATAAACAGAGCCTTTTAATCATTTTTTTAATAATTATAGCTGGTGTGTTACGGAGATAATCGCCGCAATTCAAAAGTACTAACTATAAAGGTTTATTGTGAATGATTATTAGCGAGTATTGACGGTATTTTACCATGATTTGGTAAAATTTACGATACCATGTGGTAGAATATCGCAAGGTTCGAATAAAAATACAAGGACTTCATATAAAAGCGGCCACGTTAGCCCGCTCTTCAAAATCAGAAACCTCCGTGGTCTATTTGCCCCGGTAAAACAAATATTGTAAGGCGCCAGTAGACCACAGCGCCCATAAAATTAATACCGGCTGAAAAAACAGGCGTACTAATCTTGCCCTATCCGTATTTAAACCAAAAGCCGAAGTATGGTTAACGTACTGCGCAATATTGCCGGGGAAAATAAGGACGTAAAAAATTGCCAATGCAATACCGACCATAACTCTTTCGCCTGCCCAAAAAATAAGGCATACACCCAGCGCCAATTCAACTATCCCTGATAAAATTACAACAAGGTCTTTGCCCATCGGCACCCAATCCGGAACTTGTGCCCTAAAGGTTTCCCTTTCAAAAGTAAGATGCGCAAAGGCCGCCAGCACCATGAAGGTTCCTAATATTATCCTTAAGATGTCTTGCAGGGTGGTTGTGGGTATTGTGGGGGTCATTTTGTGGGTTTTATAGTACAACAGGGATTGGGTGGAAACGTTTTGTGATTTTAGTTTTTAAAGCATGAAATGTGCAATAGCAAACTCTGTTCTGCATCAATGACCAAAGCTCCAATTTTCGTAAATCAAGACAAGTAACTATTGTTGCGCTAATATATTATATTTAAATTTCATTCGGTATATTTGTTCTATGAGTTTGCAATATTTATCGGATGAAAACGGCCAGATTGTTGCAGTGCAGGTTCCAATAAAAGAATGGGAAACGCTGAGAACTAAATATCCAGAAATTGATGTTTCTGCAGCTGACTTACCTGATTGGCAAAAACAACTGATAGATTCACGCTTAAAATCAATTGAAGAAAATCCGAACTGTCTCTTACCAATAGACTCACTCTTCGCCGAGCTTGACCGCAGCCAGGAATAACTTATGGCCTGGAAGCTAATCTATCATGATGATGTCAAACTTGATGTTCGCGATGCGAAGGATTGGTACTATAAACAGCAAAAAGGCCTGGAAAAACGCTTTGCAGATGACGTAAAATCTTGAATTAACCGCATTCAAAAAAATCCATTTCATTAAGAGGTGAGATATAAGAAAGTGCGAATAGCACTCTGCGCGATATTTCCATACGCTGTTCATTTTTATATTGATGAATTAGCAAGACAATTGGTAATCATAGCCATCGTTCATCAACACCGTGATCCCAATGTTACGCAGAGTCGATAATTCGAATCTTGTTTTATTTTTTTGCCGCCTTAACTGAATCCATCCAAATGACTTATTGGGTGATAAATTATCACATCATCCCCGGCGCAGCCTTAAAATACGCCTTATACTCAATCAACCGTTTCAGCAATGCTTTATTGTCGTTCATTATCTTGGCCTTTTGCGTTGCGCCTACCGGTAAAATAATATACCCGTAGGGGCTTTTTCTTTCGCCCAGCCACATAGCGCCGGGGTTAATTACAACCGGCCCGTCGGCCTTACCATCTGGTATGTTACCAATATCGGTATTGGTTACATAAGGCGCATAAAACATATAATGCGGCATATTCATGGTCATTACTTCGTCGCGGTCAGGTTTGCCGGGGTAAACACGCATCACCGGGGCCAGCATGTAGGAAATACCTGCCCGCGCCGGGGCTTTGTATATTCCCTTCCTGATCCTGTCAAGCACGATGTTCCTTATTTGCAGGGCGGTAAATTTACCGGAGGCCCTCATCGCGGCAACATCCATTTCAACCGGAAAAATCGTCCTGGCGCCCTCGGCATCATAGGCAATAGCTGCGGCATCATCCTGCCTGAAAGCTCCCCATTCCCATCCCGTCCGCGTAACATAACATATAAACCCGTTTGATCCTTTGCGGGCCACGTAATAACCTTTTCTAGGATCTAATAAATAAACGGTAGCGTTGGGACGCAGCTGCGGCGGAAGGGCGCTCAGCGCGAAGTCGGTTTCGAGACTTACCGGCATTTTCTCAAGTTCCCAGCCTCTCGTCTTTTGAGCATAACCTTGAACTGCACTAAACAGGAGCGCCAAGACTAGCAAAGCGCCGCGGCATTTTTTTGCAATTGTGATTGAAGTATTCATTGTAAGGGGTTAATTTCTATACTGTATCGTATGTTATTGGCTGCAATAAAGCTATCAACTTAAAACAGCTTTAACACGGGGCACAAATGCCATAATAAGGGTGTATTTGTGCCAGCTAAAAAGTATAGAGAAGGGCGATGGCAGGATTAACAACGCTTTACTTAATCCTTGAACTGTTTATATCACCGCAATATTAACACCATGTTACGCAGATAAAAACCAACCTGGCTTAAAGCAAAAAAAATGTTAGTATGTTAAAAAATAGTTCACCAATAAATCTTCGCGACAGCAAACTTAACACACTGTTTAAGATAAGCTTTAATACCAAACCTACTTTTGAAAAGAAAAAACGACAATCATGAAAACAAGAATCATTGCAACTTTCTTATTTTTAGCCTGCTTTTTTTATGCTTCTGCAACTACCGAAAACTTAAACGGCAAATGGACCGGCCTCCTGAAAACCGACCAGGGCGATGAATACCCCCTACTTTACAATTTTAAAATCGATGGTACCGAATTGACTGGTACAGCTAAAACGCCAAAAGGCGATATGCCCATAAATGACGGCAAAATTACCGGCACTACGTTCACTTTTAATGTTATGGTTAACCACATGGAAATTGACCATAGCGGTAAGTTTTATGGCGATTCGGTTGGAGTTGATATCAGCCTGGGCGATGCAAAATCGCATGCTACGCTAAAACGCGCTGGTCAATAGTCGCCGCAAAAAATATTAGTTTCTTTTTCCGGCAAAAACATTTAATTTTATTGGAAACTATAATCAGATTATGAAAAGGAAGATTTTTATTACAACAATGTTATTAGCATGCTGCGCAGTTTGCTTTGCGGTTATTATTGCCGATGTGAACGGTAAATGGAGCGCGGTTTTTAACGCCCCCGATGGTAACCAATACCCGTTAACTTATACCGTAAAAGTTGACGCAGGTAAAGTAACCGGCACCCTTGAAACCTCGGGCATGTCGGTACCAATTGATAACGGCGTAGCCATGGGCGACAGCATTAAATTTAGCATCACTGTACAGGGCACCGAATATGTACACAAAGGCAAATACTACGCTGCAGGCGACTCGGTAGCGATGGATGTTACTTTTGAAGGCAACAAAGGCCACAACGTTTGGACCAGGGCTAAATAAATTACAGCTCAGATAAAACCTTATTTTTATTAAAAAGCCGAGCAATTTTATTCCTTGATGGATAAGTTGCACGGTTTTTTTATACATACCTTTTTCACAGAATGATTTTCTTAATTCGTGTTCCCGCTGTAAACGTTTTATTTAGAAAACATCTAAATAATTAATTTTCATTGCAATGGGCAATTCGTTTAAACCGGGCGTTCTATCTTTGCCGGCATATGGCCCGCAGTATAATCGCTTATTTATTGATCGTCTCGCTGTTTTCCGCTAACTTTTCGCGCCTGTTTGTTTATGCAGGCTTCGAGCTGAACCGGACTTACATCGCTACGCACCTTTGCGAAAATCGCGACAAACCCTGGCTTCATTGTAATGGCAAATGCTATTTCATGAAAAAAATAAGGCAGGCCGAGGAAAAGGAAAAAAACGATGAACGTCAGTCGCAAAAAAATCTTTTCCAGGAAGCTTTATTTACCGAAAAACCAGCCCCGCGCTTTTATTCGCAGGTATTGCAGGTGATGCAGGCGCCAAACCGCCGCTTCGCTTTGCCGGTTGTTTACCTCCCCATCTTCCAGCCGCCCAAACTCGGGTAATTATTCTCCCTGTTTTTATATTCCGGATTATATAGTCGGACGGTTCGTCCGTTTTATATGATTGCGTCCGGTCTGTAAAATCTATCTCCCTATAATTTATTATTTAACTACTGCCTGCTGCTATTTGTAAAAATAACAGCGGTAGCTTACTATACATCTTATGCATCTTTTTAAAAAGATAGTGCTGGCGGCTGCGTGGCTTATTGCTACGGTTAGTTATTGCCAGGCACAAAACATATATAAAGGAAAAATAATTGACAGCACTACCCGCCAGCCCATCGAATTGATAACCGTCCGCACAGTATCATTCAACCAAGCTACAATAACCGACAAATCGGGCAATTTCCGCTTGTCGGTACCATCCGATACAGCCACCTTGATGATCACTTGTATCGGTTGCTCAACACGGTATGTGAAGTCCCGCGCCGGCGGTGATCCCATTATTATCGCTGTGAATCACGCACCGATCGACCTTAGGGAAGTACAGATCAGCCCGGGCTTAAACAATGCCACTTTCAGCACCCTGGGCACGCTCGATCTCAACCTCCGCCCGGTAAATTCATCGCAGGACCTGATGCGTTTGGTGCCCGGTCTGTTTATTGCCCAGCATATGGGCGGCGGCAAGGCCGAGCAAATATTTGTGCGCGGTTTTGATGCCGATCATGGTACCGACATTAATGTTTCGGTTGATGGCATGCCCGTTAACCTGGCCTCGCATATTCATGGGCAGGGCTATGCAGATCTGCATTTTTTGATCCCTGAAACCGTGTCGGATTTCGACTATGGCAAAGGGCCCTATTACACTGATAAAGGCGACTTTACCACCGCAGGTTATTTAAACTACAATACCAAAGATGCTGTCGAAAAAAGTATCATCAGCCTCGAAGGTGGGCAATTTAACAGTTTCCGCGCCATGGCTTTAGTTGACTTGCTAAGCGCAAAAGCCAAACAAAACGGCGAGAGCGCGTATGTAGCCGGGGAATATAACTACACCGACGGCGCATTCAAGTTACCCGAACGGTATAAACGGTATAACCTGTTTGGCAAATACAGCAAACAACTCAACGAAAATAATAAGTTAACGTTTAGCGCATCGGCATTCAGTACAAGCTGGACCGCATCAGGCGAAATTCCTGAACGCGCTGCAGCCGCAAGATCAACCGCCATTGATGCCAACGGCAAGCCTTATATAGTGTCCGAAATAGCAAGCCCCATCAGCAGGTTTGGTACTATTGATAGTGCACAGGGTGGTAAAACCAGTCGCTTTAATTTTATTGCGAAACTCGCCAGCAACCTCAAAAACAATTGGACCATGGAAAACCAGTTGTACTACACACATTATAACTTTTTACTCCACGTAAACACCAGTTTTTTTGCTGAAGACAGCCTGGGTGGCGAGCAGCAGCAAAATGAAATACGCGACCTGTATGGTTATAATGGGAAGCTATCCAAACGTGTTTACATCGGTAAAAATATATTTACAACGACAGTAGGCATGAGTACCCGTTTCGACCGAACATACGGAACCGAGCGTAGCGACGTAACCGAACAGTACCAGTTATTGGATTATATTGAACTGGGCGATATCCGCCAAAATAACAGCAATATTTATTTTGATGAGACTTTAGAAAGCGGTAAATGGCTCCTGAACGCCGGCGTGCGGGCTGATTATTTCAATTTTTGTTTCCACGACAGTACCAAAACCAATGTTATTTTAAGCCCAAAGTTCAACATTCAATATACCCCAAATAACCAGGTGCAGTTTTACCTGAAAGCCGGAAAAGGCTTTCATTCAAACAGTGCCATTACGGTGATCGGCAATAACGGTTTCCAAACTTTACCTGCCGCCTATGGCGCCGATCTTGGCCTCAACTGGAAACCTTTTCCAAAACTCTATGTAAACGCCGCAGCCTGGTATTTATACCTTCAGCAAGAGTTTGTTTACTCCGACGATGGCACCATTGTGCCAGGTGGCAAAACAAAACGAGCAGGATTGGATGTATCGGCACGTTACCAGTTAACAAAATGGCTTTTTGCCGACTTTAATTTAAACCTGGCCAAGCCCCGCCTTGCCGACAGTGCCAAAAACATAGGGTACCTTGCCCTCGCCCCTACCTTTACCAGTACCGGCGGTATCGATTTTAAGTTTGCCAATGGTATTAACGGTGGTTTAAGCTACCGCTATTTGCACAGCCGCCCCGGCAACAACACCAATACTTTAATTGCCGACGGATACTACGTAACCGACCTGAAAGTAAATTATACCCGGAAGCGTTACGAAATAGGCCTGAGCATCGAAAACTTGCTAAACACCAAATGGAACGAATTTGAAGCCGAAGAAGTTAGCCAATTGCGGGGCGAAACCGCGCCTGTTGACCAGATGAGTTTTACGCCAGGTACTCCGTTTTTTGCAAAATTGAGGGTGGCGTTGTTTTTTTAAAGTTGATAAAAAGATTTTTTACCACAGCGTAACAGAGAAGGCGCGGAGCGCACAGAGAGCTTTAGTAGTTGTATTTAGACACCAAAACAGATTGTTGAATATTAAAACTCAGCGAACTCTGTGTCTTCTCTGTTTCTCTATGTTAAAATCACCCATTAACTCAATCTTTCCAGAACAGCGTATTCGGATGAAAATGTTTCCACGAATGCCAGTATTCCTGGTATGCCTGTACCTTATCAAGATGATTGCCTTTAAGCGTTCCCGAAGTTGATACCCCGTCCCAATCCCATAACGATGCAGTTTCCTGGTCGGTCAACCGGCCTGCAGTATCAAGCTTAAAATGAAGCGGCTTACCACTCACTGTTGAGTTGAATGCATGGTAAGTAAGGCTGTCACCTTCTATGGTTAACAGCAATGGTGTTTTATCTACCTGGTCGTTTACTATCCGTTTTTTAAACAGGCGCCGCCAATCATAAGCCTTAGCCTGCCCGTTTACAACTACCCCCAACATCCAGCTGCGCCGTACCAACGAGTCTTTGTTTTTTAGGGTGCTGTCCTTATCAACTGATTGTATGCGATCGTAGTTTTTAAGATCGGCATAATCATTCACAAAAAGCTGATCAGGCTGCAAAACAAGCGAGCCGGGATGCTTACTTAACCAACTCCGTAAGGTCGACTGTTCATAAGGTAACTCCTGCAATTGCGATCCCTTTAACTTACCCACGGCTGCCTTGCCGGTAGCCTGGTACCACCATGTTTTTGAACCCTCATCTTCAATAATGGCGTTATAATGCCTGGCGCCCACCAACCTGAAATCCTGGCGTACCCCATTTATCAGGGGGCTGTAAACCCGGCCCGTGCGGCACATGGAACAATAGGTAACCAATACCGGCAAACTACCCACATTGTCTTGCACTTTATGGTGATAAGCCAGGTAAACCAAAGGGTAAGCCTTTGCCACGCCATTGTTTACCACGCCTATTATTACAAAGTTGTCAGGAACCCTGTTGTGGATAGCATTGGCAAATTTTACGGTTTTAGGTTCTTCAAACATTGCGGAGGCTTTGTAGGCCACATCGGTAAAATAAAAGGTAGCTAAACCAAGTACCAGCACTATTGCTTTCCAATATTTTCCGCCTGTTGAATTGTTCCTGTAATACTTTATAAAATAGCGCACAAGCATCAAAACCCCGGCAACACGAAGCGGCCATATAATTTTTTCGAGATAGTAGGATACTGTGATGGCATTAATGTCCTGGCTGCCGGGGAACGGCATCAGCAAATAGGCATGTATCAGTCCTGGCAGGAACAACAGGGCGAAGCCTATCCAAAAGAGGGCTGGTCGTGTTTCTTTTTTCATCTTATTGATTTAGGCTGGCGTACCGGTTAGCCGACGGTAGATAGCCGTTATTTTTTAAAATATTAGCGAGCCTGTCGTAAAAAGCAGGCTCCGTTGGAGTTACCGATGCCAGCCCATCTACATATTTATTGTACAGGCAAAAAAGTGCTGCAATCAATACCGTGTCATGAATTTCCAGGTCGGTTGCACCTTCCTGCCTGGCACTTGCTACCAGCTCGGGGCTCACCGTGCGGGCATCGGCCTGAACCCTGCGCGCAATTTCCAGCAGGCGTTTCATCTTTTCACTTACCGGGGCATTTTTGGGATCGTTTTTTACCATTTCGGCGGTGTTACGTTCACCCAAAAGCGCGTCGGCGGCAGCGGTATGGGCCGCAGTGCAAAACTTACATTGATTGCCTTGCGACGTAACCGTAGCTATCAGCTCCCTTTCGGCTTCGGTTAAAGTCGATTCGCCCCGGAGCAGTATTTGTGTAAGCTGCCTGATGGGTAAGGCTGTGTCCTGCCGGTAGTTAAGCAAACCCGTAATTCCGGGCAGATTTTCATCTAATGGGATATGAGGCATTTTGCTTTGGTTAATCAATTGGTTTATAACGGGCTTAAATTTATTAAAATTTATAATTACAATAGCGTGATTATAAAAAACAGGAAGAAAAACCTTTAATTTTAATGATTAAAGGCTATTTTGCCAACGTTTTAACTAATCCTTAACAAAATAATTTCAAGCAAATTAATATTTTAGCCATAAATCAAAAATTGAATATGCAAATACGAAAAAACGTTTTGTGCGCCTTAACCGCATTTTCGCTTTTTAGCTTGAGTGCCCAGGCGCAGAAAGTAGCATTTACAGAATACGACCTTCCTAATGGACTACACGTTATTCTGCACGAGGACCACCACGCCCCAGTTGTGGCCGTATCGGTAATGTACCATGTGGGATCGAAGAACGAGGTTGCCAGCCGCACAGGCTTCGCGCATTTTTTTGAGCACCTTTTGTTTGAGGGCAGCGACAATATTAAACGCGGCCAGTTCATGAAAATCGTTTCGGCCAATGGCGGTACAAACAATGCCAATACCACGCAGGACCGTACTTTTTATTTCGAGGTGTTCCCTTCAAACTACCTGCAAACAGGCCTTTGGCTCGAGAGCGAACGCATGATGCACCCCGTAATAAACGATATCGGCGTAAAAACGCAGGACGAAGTAGTAAAAGAAGAAAGGCGCCAGAGTTTTGATAACCGCCCCTATGGCAATTTCATCAACACTGTAGCCCGCGACCTATTTACTGCCCACCCCTACCATAACGGCGTAATTGGCGAAATGAAAGACATCGACGCTGCCAAACTCGATGAGTTTAAAGACTTTTTTAAGCAGTATTACGTACCTAACAACGCGGTACTTACCATAGCGGGCGATATCGACCCCATAAAAACTAAAGCGCTTATAGCAGGTTATTTTGGAGAGATACCAGCGGGCCCGGCAGTGGTTTACCACAAAACAGAGGAGACGCCGATTACCAAACCTATTATTGATACTTTTTACGACGCCAATACGCAGATCCCGCTGATGGCGGTAGCTTACCGCGTACCCGGAAAAGACACCAGGGATGCCAAAGTGATGCAAATGATCAGCAATATCCTGTCGCAGGGTGGCAGTTCAAGGCTGAATAAAAAAATGGTTGACGAAAAAAAGGAAGCACTGCAAGTGATTGCCTTTAATTATGCGCTGGAGGATTATGGTATGTATATTATTGGCGCATTGCCGAATAACGGCACCGCGCCCGATGTGCTGAAAAAAGACATGGACGACGAAATTGTTAAGCTGCAAACCGACCTGATAAGCCAGGAGGATTACGACAAACTGGAAAACCAGATGGAAGACAATTTTGTTAACGCCAACAGTCGCCAGATCGGCATCGCCGAAAGCCTTGCTAATGGTTATACCTTTTACCATAAGCATACCAACGAACTGAACGAGGAGCTGGCGGTATATAAAACCATCACCAGGGAAGAGATAAGGGATGCCGCAAAAAAATACCTGGATGCTAACAAGCGCCTTGTGTTGTATTATTTACCCGGTAAGGCTAAAGCTAAATAATTAACCTATTACGAAGAAACACCATGAAGAAATTAATATTGATAGCTGTCGGGGCATTATTGATGCAATATGCACAGGCACAAACGATAGACCGCAGCCAGCAACCCGCACCGGGCCCGGCACCGGTAATAAGCATAAAAGATCCGGCTACTTTTAAGCTGGCCAATGGCATTACCGTTTTGGTGGTTGAGGACCACCGCCTGCCAAAGGTTACGGCCAATTACATGATTGATGCCGGTGCAGTTACCGAAGGCCGCAAAGCCGGGGTGCTGGATATTATGGGCAGCATGCTCAATGAAGGCACCAAAACCATGACGAAGGCTCAATTTGATGAAGCCGTTGATAAAATGGGCGCCAATGTAAACCTGAGTTCGTCGGGTGGTTTCGCTTCGGCTTTAACCCGTTATTTTAAAAGTGCATTTGAACTGATGGGGCAGGGTTTAAAAGATCCGGCTTTTACGCAGGAATCTTTCGATAAAATCAAATCGCAAGACCTTACCGGCTTAAAATCGCAAGCTAAAAATGCCAGGGCAATTGCCGCAAGGGTAACCAACGCGCTTACCTACGGTAAAAACAACCCTAATGGCGAATTCGAGACTGAAGAATCGATCCAAAACCTGACCCTGCAGGATGTTAAGGATTTTTATGCCAAATATGTAACGCCATCGCGCGGTTATTTAACTATCACCGGCGATATTACGCCCGCTGAGGCAAAAGCTTTGGCAACTGAAGTATTGGGCTCATGGAAAGGCGCGCCTTTAGCATTGGAGAATAATCCACCTGTTGCCAACCCAGCCAAGCTAGAAATTGACGTAGTTGATTTGCCTACCGCCGTTCAGTCCGAGATTAATGTGGTTAACCTGGTTAACCTTAAAATGAATGATCCCGATTATTTCCCGGCTCTATTGGCCAACTACATACTGGGTGGTGGCGCACAAAGCCGCCTGTTTATGAACCTGCGCGAAAAGCATGGTTTCACTTATGGCGCATATTCGAGCCTTGGGGCAAGCAGGTGGCAGAGCACATTTGATGCAAGTGCATCGGTGCGAAATGCCAAAACCGACAGCGCGGTAACCCAGTTTTTGGTCGAGGTTAAACGGATGCGTACTGAAAAAGTATCGGACGAAGAACTTACCAATGCAAAAGCCCTCTACAATGGTTCTTTCGCGCGCGGACTGGAAGACCCGGCCCGCACCGCATCATTCGCAAGCAACATACTGATCAACAAGCTGCCTGCCGATTTTTATAAAACTTACCTGCAAAAGGTTAATGCCGTAACTGCCGATGATATCCTGCGCGTTGCTCAAAAATATATGGACTACGACCACTTAAGGGTGATTATAGTTGGCAGCGGCCCGCAAATACTCGACGGATTAAAAAAACTGGGATACCCGGTTAATCTGTATGATAAGTATGCTGAGCCTGTAGCGGCTGCGACACAGAAATAGCGTTTTACCCGTTTTAACTTTCTTAGACTTACGAAATTTTAAAAATTTCGTAAGTCTTTCTCAATGATATGGAACACAAAAGAGTTTTTTTGATGATGGGGATATTCGCCTTGTTTTTGGTGAGTATGATTATCTCGCAATATTATAATGCATTAAGCAATGCGGAGCGGCAGAAGAAACGCAAAGCGGAGTTTGGCAACCTGCAATTCAGCGGGAAGGTGGTTAACTTTAGGCCATACCGTTATCTCAATAAAAACTACTACCAAATATGTGTAAAAATTGATTCAGTAAAACTAAAGGACTTTTTAGTTTTTAACGAAGACGATTGCCTCAGCATAAAAAACAATATGGCAACTTTTGCAGCAGGCTATTTAGATCATATTTTAGGACCTGCCGATTCTGTAGATGTTAATATGGGCAACAGCGGCAAAATTGCATATTATTATAAAAACAACGCCGTTACCAAAATCCCCATGGAGTTTGATCCTATGGGCCTCCAAAAAAGTGATTTAACCAGCTGCCGGTAACCTGTAAATCAACCTCGTTATACAACACTGGGAGGGTTAACATGGGTTAACACAATTCAAAGGTTAACATATATAAATATCTAATAATCAAACGGTTAAAAAATAAACATGTTAACCCGGGGTTAACACTCTTTAAGGGCGCTCTTACGTCTTCAATATTAAAGACTCAAAACTGGATTCGTCAAAGCAAACAAACTCTATTGCTTTTTCCCATTTTCCACACTCTTGATTTCCTCTTTACGGTCCTTTTTAAAATCGAAGTTTTTAAAATCATCGTTTGGCGGCAGTTCAATAGTGTAGCTGTTTAATTCATCAACCTCAATGGTAATATTATCGGTAGTCAAATCAATGATGTGCCCGCCGTGAGACTTGCTATCTGCCAGAAAATGAAAATGATAGCCGCTGATCAGTTGTCCCTCCAGAAATGTCGGGGTTTTGTATCCAACCAAATCGCCGCTAATGGCACGAAATTCGAAAAAGTGCTGCCTGTCCAGCATAGCCGCCAGCGGCAAATAGGGCTTTTGCTCCACCGGCGGGAAGGCCCTGGTTTTTATATAGCTAAAGCTCCCGCGGATATGGATGGCATAAATGCCGTTTTGGTTAGTGAGCACGCTGTCAAGGTAATGAAACAACGCGGCTTTGTCCATGGCTTTGCCCGGTTTGTAAACTTTTGGGGCATGAAAAAAACACACCAAAGCATAAGGTGTCTGGTCATTATCACTCAGAGGAACCGTTGCGCCTGTGGCTTGGGTTTTGTAAAGCTTACCGTCGAGCATAATCAATTCTCCATCGAGTTTGGCAGGAGCCCCAAGGCCAAAATCGCCATGCTGTTTTAGTTTGCTGTACGGGTAAAAGGCATCATATAACCCGCCGATGAACCCGGCAGCATAACCCGCGCTGAATAAACCTTTATCAGCAGCAATAGCTTTTTCCTGTGCAAATAAATTGATATTTGCGGTGCATATTAAAAGGGCAACAATGTAACTATATTTAATTTTCATATTGATTCTTTAATACTTATCATGTGAATAGCGGTAACGCGAAGGTAATGTTATTACGCTAAGTTATTTTTTCAAACTTCGATTGCAGCTTCTTCCGGACTTTCCGACTTTCGGACTTTCGGACTCCTCGTTATTTTTACTTTGCCCTTACGGGGATGTTAAGATAGAGATTTAACTTTGCTTTACTAAAATTGAAAATGATGAAAGTTGAAATATGGTCGGATGTGATGTGTCCGTTTTGTTATATAGGCAAACGCAGGTTCGAAAATGCGCTGCAGAATTTTGGGCATGCTGATGATATCGAAATTGAATGGAAAAGCTTCCAGCTGGCTCCGGATATGAAAACTTCGCCCGGCACGCATATCGATCAGTACCTGGCCGATGCCAAAGGCATTACCCTTGACCATGCCCGGGAGATGAACGACTATGTAACCAAAATGGCCGCCGAAGCCGGGTTAACCTACAATTTTGATAAAGCCGTAGTAGCCAACAGTTTTAACGCCCACCGCTACAGCCACCTGGCCAAAAAATACGGCAAAGGTGTGAAAGCCGAGGAGCAATTGTTTAAGGCCTACTTTACCGACGGCAAAAACATGGACGACCTGCCGACCCTGATTGAACTAGGTGCCGAATTAGGCCTGGATGCTGCCGAACTAAAAACCGCCCTTGAAAGCAACGCTTATGCCGACGATGTAAAACGCGATATCGCCCAGGCCAAATATTTAGGCATTCAGGGTGTACCGTTTTTTGTAATGAACAATAAATATGCTGTTTCCGGCGCCCAGGCTGTACCCGTATTTGAGCAAACTTTACAAAAGGCATTCGCCGAATGGCAGCAGGAAAACCCTAAACCAAAATTCGAAATTATCGAGGGTGAAAGTTGCGGACCCGATGGCAACTGCTAATGGTGTAGCCGTTTTTTCCTTTTATATTTAAAGGATTCTTTCTATATTTGTATTACTTAGTGTAATAAATACACTAAGTAATTTTCAAAAATTAAAATGGACACAACCATAAAACCGGCTATTTCGCAAAGAACTGTCCTCCGCATTGCGGTTGGTGCTTTGTTTTTTTTGGCCGGTTTATGCTTTGCCAGCTGGACCTCCCGCATACCAGCTATAAAGGACAAAATGGGCCTTTCTTACGCAGCCTGGGGCGCTGTATTATTCGCGCTTCCGGTTGGTTTAATGCTATCACTCCCATTTTCAGGCTGGGTTATCACTAAAATTGGGAGTAAAAGGCTTTTGCTTAGCGCCATTTCGCTTTATAGCGTTGGCCTGTTGTGCTTAGGGCTTGCACAAAATGTTGTTCAGCTGATCATTGCGCTTGGCTGCTATGGTTTTTTAGGCAATGCAGTCAATATTTCTGTTAATACCCAGGCGGTAGCCGCCGAAAAGCTTCACGATAAGCCCATTATGGCGTCGTTTCACGGCCTTTGGAGCCTGGGCGGCTTTCTGGGCAGCCTTATCGGGGCCCAGATGATTGCCCACGGTATCAACCCAACTGATCATTTTGCTGTGGCTTTGGTTATCCTGGTTATCGGCGTAGCCATCTCTTCCCGCTACCTTCATAACGATTATGGTATTGCCCAAAACGAGATTGCCCCCCAAATGAATATCAGGCAACGATTAAGTCTTATCGTACCCCTGTTAACTTTGGGTACTATAGCTTTTTGTTCGATGATCTGCGAAGGCGCCATGTTCGATTGGAGTGGCATCTACTTTAAAAAAATAATCGAGGCTCCTGAAAAACTACAGGGATGGGGGTTCGCAGCTTTTATGGCAACCATGGCCGGAGGCCGCTTTGTTGCCGACCTGTTTACCCATCGTTTTGGCCTAAAGCGCACTTTACAGGTGAGCGGCTGTCTCACCGCCACCGGGCTGCTCATAGCTGTTATTTTCCCGTATTTTTATCCGGCTGTTGCCGGGTTTATGCTGGTGGGTGTCGGCGTATCGTCTGTTGTCCCCATGGTTTACAGTTCGGCGGGCAAATCAAAAAGCATGTCGCCGGGAGTGGCTATCGCAGCCGTTTCAACGGTCGGTTTTGTCGGTTTCTTAATAGGCCCCCCAGTTATCGGCTTTATTGCTGGTCTGGCTACCTTAAGGGCATCATTTGTGTTTATAGCCTTCATGGGCGCCAGCGTGGTGATTCTATCCACCCGCGCCAAACTCGATAGTTAGGTACCTTTTCATCTTTCGCTCTTCCCGACTTCCGGTCTTTCGGACTTCCTGACTTTCAGACTTCCCATCTTTCGGACTTTCGGTCTTTCGGACTTCCCTACTTTCGGACTTCCCATCTTTCGGACTTTCCGTCTTCCCCACTTTCCATCTTTCGGACTTTCGGACTTCCCGTCTTTCGGACTTTCCAACTTTTTTCCCATCTTGCACGGATAAACCAATATTGTGGACAATAAGATAAAACTACTTAAACAAAAGCGGGAAGAGGCACTTTTAGGAGGCGGAAAAGCGCGGATTGAAAGTCAGCATAAAAAGGGGAAATTAACTGCCCGCGAGCGTTTGCATTTTTTAATGGACGAAGGCTCCTTCCAGGAAATCGGCATGCTGGTGGCCCACCGGTCTACTGATTTTGGGATGGAGAAAGAAAAATATCCGGGCGATGGCGTGATAACAGGTTACGGCACCATAAACGGCCGGCTGGTTTACGCGTTCTCGCAGGATTTTACGGTATTTGGCGGTTCGCTTTCAGAAACCCATGCCGAAAAGATCTGCAAAATAATGGACCTGGCCATGAAAAATGGTGCGCCAGTGGTAGGTTTAAACGACTCCGGCGGCGCGCGAATACAGGAAGGCGTTGTATCATTAGGTGGCTATGCCGATATATTTTACCGCAACACCATGGCCTCGGGTGTGGTGCCGCAAATATCAGCCATTATGGGACCCTGCGCAGGCGGCGCGGTTTATTCGCCTGCCATTACCGATTTTATATTGATGGTTGAAAACACCTCGTACATGTTTGTAACCGGCCCCAATGTGGTAAAAACAGTTACACACGAAGTGGTTACTTCCGAAGAACTGGGCGGAGCAACTACGCATGCCACCAAATCGGGCGTTACGCATTTTGCCTGCGTAAATGAAATAGAGGCCATACAGCATGTAAAAAAACTACTGAGCTATATGCCGCAGAATTGCGAGGACACCGCGCCGGCCTTGCCTTACGAATCAAAAAACGAGATCAGGGCCGAATTGGACACCATTATGCCCGAAAACGCTTCGCAGCCTTATGATATGCGGGATGTGATTGACCATGTGATTGATACCGGAACATTTTTAGAGGTGCATAAAGATTTTGCCGAAAATATTGTCGTTGGTTTCGGTCGCCTGGCAGGGCGCAGCATTGGCATTGTGGCTAATCAGCCTGCATTTTTGGCAGGTGTGCTGGATATTAATTCCTCAACCAAAGGCGCCAGGTTTGTACGCTTTTGCGATAGTTTCAATATCCCCCTCTTGGTTTTTGAGGATGTTCCGGGCTTTTTACCGGGCACCGACCAGGAGTGGAACGCCATCATTACCAACGGCGCCAAGTTGCTTTATGCTTTCTGCGAAGCAACTGTTCCGCGCATCACGGTAATTACGCGCAAAGCTTATGGCGGCGCTTATGACGTAATGAACTCTAAACATATAGGCGCGGATATGAATTTTGCCTGGCCAAGCGCCGAAATAGCCGTAATGGGCGCAAAAGGCGCTGCCGAAATTATTTTTAAACGCGAGATTAATGCAGCCGCAGATAAAGACGCCAAATGGAAAGAAATGGAACTGCAGTACTCCGATATCTTCGCGAACCCATACCGCGCCGCCGAGCGTGGTTTTATTGATGAAGTGATAGAGCCATCGGAAACACGGTTAAAATTAATCCACGCCTTTAAAATGCTCGAAAATAAAGTAGTTAATAACCCAAGAAAAAAGCACGGGAATATCCCGTTGTGAGGTGAAAGGCGAAAGGTTAAAGGTGAAAGGCAGAAAAAATACGTCGAAAAAACCTTCTACCTTTCGCCTTTTACCTTTCGCCCTTTAAAAAATGATCTCTATCGAACAAATAGCACCCGAAAATACCTGGCGCTTACGCCGGGATGTGCTGTACCCAGGCCAAAAAATATTTGAAATGGAAATGCCGGAAGATACTGATGGCATGCATTTCGGTGCTTTTAATGCTGTCAAACTGGTTGGTGTGGTGTCACTTTTTCAAAAGGGCGCCGATTTTCAGTTCCGTAAACTGGCCATCGATCCGGAAGAACAACGCCAGGGTATTGGCAGCGGGTTATTGGATTACATTACCGACCACGCCATCAAACACGGAGGCACCCGTATTTGGTGCAATGCAAGGGATACGGCCACCGGATTTTATCAGAAAGCCGGTTATCACTTTACCGGCGAAGCATTTGTAAAAAACGGCATCAATTACCAGGTATGGGAAAAAGCCATCATTCCGTTGGCAGTTCCGTAAGTATCGCATCGGCATAGGTGTTTTTTAAGGCTGCGGTTGATTGCTGCGCCATCCTGATCGCCGATTCAATATCTCCTTGATATTCGTAAACCACCGACAGCATGTAAGCCGCTTTGCTGGCTATCTCGGCAACCTTACTGGTTATAAATACTTGCAGCAAGGTGTCGGCTTTTTCATAATGGCCTGCATTCATTTCCGTTATAGCCGGCTGCAGCCAATCATCATTATAAATAGGGCGGGTATGCGTAATAGTATAAGGCAGGTAATCCTGCAGGGCCATTTGGGTTGCGTTTTGGGCGGCAGCAATAATGTCATTTCTTTTGCCGCCAATGCCCGGGTGTATGATCAGGTTACCAAAAAAACCAAGATTAGGCGTAACAGATTGTGGCCCGTTTATATTCCCCTCCAGCACTTTGTAAAGCGCACCATCATTAGTATACAGGGTGAATTTCAACTCGACATGGCTATCATATTCTACGATGTCCTGGTCTATTTCGCCCATTTCCATCCCGGCCGAAAAACTATTGAGCGCCAGCACATAATTTACATGGTGCGCGGATGTTAAATCTTTCATAGGTAGCGTGTCGACTGTTAGCGACGAATCAACCAGGCTGGTAACTTTTATGTTTGCAAGTTGTTTTAGCTGGGTTTCCGCATACTTAAAGGATGCCCGCATGCCGGCTCTTAACACATTAAGCTGCCTTTGGTTGTAGCTTTTCTTAACCTTACTCAAATCAAATTGATTGATGATCAAAACTGAGGCCGAATCGGCGGTAAGTAAAGTTCTTGCAGAATATTCAACCGGTACCGAAACATAATGTGTTACTGCGCATCCGCTGAAAATAAAAATTAGGGCAATAAGAGCAACAAGTTTTAAGGCTTTCATAGTGCTGTTTAAAACTGTTAAAATAGCGTAGCATGATGAAACCTGCATGAAAAAGCCAGTATGCTTTTGATATTTGCCACCTACAAATGGAAAAACCGGCTTAATGCATAAACCGGCTCAACCAAACTAAACTGATCTTCAAAAATTACTCGCCGCAAAGGTGCGGTTAAGGGGTAAACTGCATGTTAAATTATTGCTAAATGTTCGTACTGTTAACAATAAATCCGTGCAATTATATTTCATTATTATCATCCCGTTGTTTAATCGTTATTACAGCATAATCCGCCTGAAACTCACCACTAATCTGCTTCCGGCATCCTCGGAATTTTACATCAATATCACTATATTTGCGTTCCTTAAAAAAGAGGCGTCTTATATCCTATGGCTAAGAAAAAAAGCGAAACTCCTGAGCATGTTGCTGTTGTAAATAAAACTTCCCTGGCATTTTTCGAAAAATATATCAATAACCCCTCACCTACCGGCTTTGAGTGGACGGGCCAGCAAATGTGGCTCGACTATTTAAAACCTTATATTGATGAGTATTATGTAGATAACTATGGCACTGCCGTGGGCATCATCAATAAAGATGCGGCATACAAGGTAGTAATCGAAGCCCATGCCGATGAAATATCCTGGTTTGTAAACTATATTACCAGCGACGGCCTGATATATGTTATCCGCAACGGCGGTTCCGACCATCAGATTGCGCCCTCAAAACGCGTAAATATCCATACCGATAAAGGCATCGTAAAAGCTGTTTTTGGCTGGCCTGCCATCCACACCCGCACGCCCGGCGAAAAAGAAGAATCGCCTACGCTTAAAAATATTTTCCTGGATTGCGGCTGCACCTCGAAAGATGAGGTTGAAAAATTGGGCATCCATGTAGGCTGCGTAATTACCTACGAAGATGAATTTATGGTTTTAAACGACCGCTACTATGTTGGCCGCGCGCTTGATAACCGTGCCGGTGGCTTTATGATTGCCGAAGTAGCCCGTCTTTTAAAGGAGAACAAGGTAAAGCTGCCATTCGGCTTGTATATAGTAAATGCTGTGCAGGAAGAAATTGGTTTACGGGGCGCCGAAATGATTGCCCACCATATTAAACCTAACGTGGCTATTGTTACAGACGTAACGCATGATACCCAAACGCCAATGATCAACAAGATTACCCAGGGCGATTTGGCTTGTGGCCGTGGTCCGGTGGTATCTTATGCCCCTGCGGTACAAAACAACCTCAATAAATTATTGATCCAATCGGCCGAGAACGCCAAAATACCTTTTCAGCGCCAGGCATCATCACGATCAACAGGAACCGATACCGATGCATTTGCCTACTCCAATGACGGTGTGCCGTCGGCATTAATATCGTTGCCATTGCGGTACATGCATACCACTGTCGAAATGATTCATAAGGAAGATGTCGACAATGTTATCCGCCTGATTTACGAAGCATTGCTCAACATTAAAGCCGGGCAGGATTTCAGATACATTAAGTGAGACCGGAGATTTGAGGTTTAGAAAAACATCGTTACATATTACTGGCATGGCATTTGAGCCTGACGGACAAACAGAAAAAATATTTCAAATCTATCTATAAATAATTCAAAATAAAATGTCATCTTTACATTTATTATCCTGTTCCTAAATTCTATGAAACCTACATTACTTATATTAGCCGCAGGCATGGCAAGCCGCTATGGCAGCATGAAACAAGTTGACGGCTTTGGTCCGCATGGCGAAACCATTATAGATTATTCTATTTACGATGCCATAAAAGCCGGTTTCGGTAAAGTTAGCTTTATCATCCGCGAGGAATTTGCCGAGCCGTTTAAAGCGATTTTTGAACCCAAACTGGCCGGGCGTATCGAAACTGATTATGTTTTCCAAAGCTACGATTTGAAGCCTTTTGGCATTGATAAAGAAATTGAACGCGCTAAACCTTGGGGCACTGCCCATGCAGTACTATCGGCCCGCAACCAGGTACATGAGCCGTTTTGCGTAATAAACGCCGACGATTTTTACGGCTACGATGCCTTTGAAAAAATGGCAAAGTTTTTAAATACCGAAGTTGCCGACGATAAATTCAGCATTATTGGTTACCAGGTTGACAGAACTTTATCGGACTATGGTACCGTATCGCGCGGTGTTTGCCAAGTTGACGAAAACGGAGACATGGTTGCTATTAACGAGCGCCTTAAAGTTTACTTTGCAAAAGATGGCAGCGTGGTTTACGAAGAAGACGGACAAGAATTGCCTTTAGCTTCGGATACACCTGTGTCGATGAATTTCTGGGGCTTTACGCCGGCAGTTTTCGATAAAACATTACCACTGTTTAAAGCCTTTGTTGAAGCCAACGAAAGCAACCCTAAAGCAGAGTTTTTTATCCCTTTAATTGGCGATGAGCTGATTAAAAGTGGCGAAGCTTCCTTTAAAGTTATCCCAACCGGCGCTAAATGGTTTGGCGTAACCTATAAGGAGGACAAACCTATTGTACAAAAGTGCATCTCCGATTTAGTGGATAGCGGCGCTTATCCGCAGAACTTGTGGGCGTAAACAAGTGTTTGCATTCAGATAAATATGCGCTCCCGATATCCCTCGGAACTGCAATATTATTTTAAACCTCGCTGGTATCGAAAAACGCAACGGGAGCTATATCAAAGCCCCGTTGCGTTTTTATTAACAGCATTCTTTTTAAAATCTGCATAACAATTCCTGATATAATCTACCATATCATAGTCGCTCATTTTCCGCAGCTTTTCAAGCTTGGGCGCATAGGTCAATTTAAAGGCCTCCATTTCTGAATCAGTTATGGGCACAACAGCCTTAATAGTAGCATCGTTAAAACGCGCGGAAATTTCATAGTCCGCTAATTCTCTTTTAGCATATTTATCAAACCTCCGCGCAAATATCTTTTCACTTTTAAAATTCTCATAAATAAAGGTCATGGGCTTCAGCACGAGGTAATAATAATGCGGCGACCCGTTGTAAAAAACACTCTTTTCGCGATAGCCTCGCATTACTTCTTTTATATCAGTCTTAATTGAATTTTCTTTTATAACCACTTCATTTAGTTGAATAGCAGCCTGCAGGTAAATAATTTTATCCGAAAGATCTGTTACGACAAAATCGACGGGCTGAAAGTTATCACTTGTAAAATTGATTGTATCCCCGGCAACTGCCGGTATAGCAAAAACACCGGTTGTGCCCGACCAGGCCCGGTCACGGGTACGTTTATTAAGTATTTGTACACTCCCTAATCTTATAGCTGTTCCGCTTTTTAGCAACAGCCCTTGCTGCCTGGGTGCTATTTGTGCCGAAAGGCCAAAGGCCCCGAACAGTAGTATACCAACAAAAAGAATCGCTTTGGACAACATATTAATAATAAAATTAATATTAACTCCCGGCTTTTAATCCTCTTTAACTTAATTTAACAAAGTGAGGCTACCGTAAAATAATAGGTAGGTTTATTTCAATCGATTTTATATCCCGACAAACTAATCAACTAATAATTCTGTTCTATCATAGCACACGTGCTGTTTTTATCAATATAGCCCACTGTCAGAAATTATATGCAAACCGAAATTTTAGGAGATTTACAATCCGTCAGCAAACATAACAACTGCTTAGTCATTAAAACCGATGAGGCCGAGGCGAGGGTATGGATTTACAGCCCCGCCATCATCAGGGTATCTATCAGTAAAGACCATACCAGCAGCCACAAATCATTTGCGGTGATCCACAATCCGCTCAGCGAAATCAATTATGAGGAATCTGCGGATAGAATCACACTGAATACGGGTGCATTAAAGTTGTGTATTGATAAATCGCCATTGCGGTTTAATTTTTATACAGCTGATGACCAGTTATTGAGCGCCGATGATACCCGTTTTGGCATTAACTGGCAAGGGACACGCGTAATCAATTACCGCAAATTATTTGCTGATGAAAAGTTCATCGGCCTGGGCGAAAAGACGGGTAATCTCGATCGCCGCGGCAGCTCCTATGTGAACTGGAACTCCGATGTGCCGAATCACACGCCCGAGTCGGACCCTTTGTATAAAACCTTTCCATTTTTCATCGGCCTGCATAGTGGTCTTACTTACGGGCTATTCTTCGACAATACCCACAAAAGCTATTTTGATTTCGGCGCAACTACCGATGATCAAATGAGCTGGTTTGGAGCCGATGCCGGCGATATGAACTATTACTTTTTCGGCGCACAAGGTGTGGCCCAAATTATCGAAGATTACACCTGGTTAACCGGCCGAATGGAAATGCCGCCGCTTTGGAGCCTGGGTTACCAGCAATGCCGTTGGAGTTACATGAGCGCCGCCGAAATACTGGATATTGCCGAAACTTTCCGCCGCGAAAAGATCCCCGCTGATGCGCTGTATTGTGATATCGACTACATGGATGAATTCAAAATATTCACCTGGAACAAAGAAACATTTGCCAACCCTAAGGACTTCATCGACAAACTTAAAGCGATGGGCTTCCGCCTGGTAACCATTGTGGACCCCGGTATTAAGATTGAAGAAGGCTATAAGCAATACGACGAGGGCCTTGCCCGTAATTATTTTGCCACCTACCCCAATGGCGAAAACTATGTGGCCAATGTTTGGCCCGGCCGCTGCCACTTCCCCGATTTTTTCCGCGAAGATGTGCAGCAATGGTGGGGCGCTGCATTTAAAGCCTTGACCGAACCTGGCGTCGAGGGTTTTTGGAACGATATGAACGAGCCTGCCGCCTGGGGGCAAAATATGCCCTGGCTGGTAAAGTTTGGCGAACACTATATGACCGAAGTGCGTAATGCCTACGGTATGCAAATGGCAAAAGGCACCTATGAAGGCACCAGGAAGCTCATGAACGGCAAACGCCCCTTTGTGCTCACCCGTGCCGCCTATTCGGGTACGCAGCGGTATTCTGCCGTGTGGACGGGCGATAACACCGCTTATGATGCTCACATGCTGCTTGGGCAGCGGCTGGTTAACAGTTTAGGCCTTACCGGCATGTCGTTCACCGGTGTGGACATTGGCGGCTTCTCGGGCAACCCTACGCCCGAACTCATGGTTCGCTGGAATTCGCTGGGAGTTTATACACCCATGTTCCGTAACCATTCGCAGGAAGGCACAATTTACCGCGAACCCTGGCGCTGGGGAAAAGAGAACGAGGCCATCATTAAAAAGGATATTGAATACCGCTACCGGTTGTTGCCCTACATCTATTCAAGTTATTACCAATCGCACCTAAGCGGTTTGCCAATAAGCCGTACATTGGCCATCGATTATACGCAGGACGAAAATATTTACAACCTCAAGTACCAAAACCAGTTTTTATTTGGCGATGCCCTGCTGGTTGCCCCGGTTGAAAGCACCAAATTCAGCGAAGATGTTTACCTGCCCAAAGGCGAATGGTACCGCCTCAGCACCGGCGAACTATTCAAAGGCGGGAAAGTAATACAAGCTGATGCCCCTTTAACCGACCTTCCCACTTTTGTAAAAGCCGGCAGTATTATCCCCCTGCAAAGCATCATCCAAAACACCAATGAGCCGGGCGATGGTGTCCTGGAAATTAACATCTGGCATGGCAAACAGGCAAACAGCTTTGTTTATTACGAAGACGACGGCGTAAGCTACGATTATCAAAAAGGCGAATATTATAAAAGAACCATCAGCTTTGATCCTGTTGAAAATAGCATAACTCTATCGGCAGTTGAAGGCACTTTTATATCGAAATTTAAGCAATTAAAATTGCTGCTGCATGGGTTTACCGGCAATTCCAAAAGTTTAAAAGTAAACGGCAAGGCAGTTGTTTTAGCTGACAGCGCAACAGTCTTTAATAATGATAGTAAGCTTATTAAAATTGAATTTTAATGAATTTTACCTAACTTTAACTTATGTCGCTATCATACAAAATAGTGCTTAAGCCTGAACCCGAAGGTGGGTATACAGTTAATGTTCCAGCATTACCTGGATGTATCACCTATGGCGCAGATCTTGAAGAAGCAAAGTTCAATGCTAAAGAAGCCATTGAACTTTATATTGAGAGCTTAAAAGAGCACGGTGAAGAAATCCCGTCTGATGAAGACGTTTTGGAATACAACCTACAACTTTAACAAACGGCATGCAAAACGAGCCCGTTCAAATAAAAATTTACGACAAAAGAGAAAAGTCCACCTCAACAACTTACGTAGAGCAACTTGCCGAAAACCTATTTAGATGTGTTGACAATAACATTTTCAACTGCCGTTTAACGCTTGGAACTGAGTTTAAGACCCGGATCAATGAAGAGGGTTGTCATGAAATTATAAAGATTACGAAAGAGTCCAGGTTTATAACTAGGCGATTTTTCCTCACCTCACAATTCAGGTCATCGGACTACCGGGTACTAGGCGATGAAATAGCAAAGCATGGCGGATTCTGGCAGGTAGACTTTGGCGGCATCGCAACAATAAATTTGCCAAAAGATAGCGACTTTGACATTGACGAAATCTTTAGAATTTTCGATTTCTCCGTGAACGAAATCAAGGATTAATCATCAAAAGACTTCCCAAGTTTCAAAACGACGAAGCCCTCAATGAGGCCTTAAAAAAAACAATACCGAATTAAACTTCGGAAGTCTGATCCCAGGTTATTCTCCCCCGACAAAAAACCCCGGTTAAACTAATAACCAGGGTTCTTTTATTTAAACCTATTAGAGGATAGGAATTATTTTACTTCTTCAAAGTCAACATCGGTAACGGTGTCGCCTTCTGCATGTCCGGCAGCGCCAGCGCCTGCATCAGGACTTGGCTGGCCACCTTGCGCGCCATCAGCACCTGCTTTGTACATCTCTTCCGATGCTGCATTCCATGCGTTGCTTAATTCAGCCTGGGCTGCATCAATATCGCTGAAATTTTTAGCGGCATAAGCTTCTTTCAGTTTCTTTAAGCCTTCTTCAATAGGGGCTTTTTTATCAGCTGAAATTTTGTCACCATATTCCTTCAATTGCTTTTCAGTCGAGAAGATCAGGGCATCGGCGCTGTTCAGTTTTTCAACTTCTTCTTTTGCCTTTTTGTCAGCATCAGCATTTGCTTCAGCTTCGTCCTTCATCTTTTTAATCTCGGCGTCAGTTAAGCCCGAAGAAGCTTCGATACGGATCTTTTGTTCTTTACCGGTTGCTTTGTCTTTAGCCGATACATGCAATATACCGTTGGCATCAATATCAAAAGTTACTTCAACCTGTGGTACGCCGCGAGGTGCCGGTGGTATGCCATCCAGGTGGAAACGGCCAATAGTACGGTTACCCGAAGCAATTGGGCGTTCGCCCTGTAATATATGGATCTCAACCGAAGGCTGGTTATCAGATGCAGTTGAGAAAACTTCCGATTTTTTGGTCGGGATAGTAGTATTGGCTTCAATTAACTTGGTCATCACACCACCCATAGTTTCAATACCTAACGAAAGCGGGGTAACATCAAGCAATAACACGTCTTTTACTTCGCCGGTTAACACACCGCCTTGTATAGCTGCACCAATGGCAACCACTTCGTCGGGGTTAACACCTTTTGAAGGCGCTTTACCAAAGAATTTTTCAACAGCATCCTGTATAGCAGGGATACGGGTTGAACCACCCACCAAAATAACTTCGTCAATATCAGAGGTGCTGTAACCAGCGTTTTTCAAAGCTGTTTTACAAGGCTCAATAGTACGTTTGATCAAACTGTCGGCCAGTTGCTCAAATTTAGCACGGGTTAAAGTTTTAACAAGGTGCTTTGGCACGCCATCGGCAGCAGTAATATATGGCAGGTTAATTTCGGTTGTAGCAGAGCTCGACAATTCGATCTTAGCCTTCTCAGCCGATTCTTTTAAACGTTGTAAAGCCATTGGGTCCTTGCGCAGATCAACGCCTTCATCACTCTTGAATTCGTCGGCCAGCCAGTCAATAATTACCTGGTCAAAGTCATCACCACCTAAGTGAGTATCACCATCGGTTGATTTTACTTCAAACACGCCGTCACCTAATTCAAGGATCGACACGTCATGTGTACCGCCACCGCAGTCAAACACGGCAATTTTCATATCCCTGTGTGCTTTATCCAAGCCGTAAGCCAGGGCAGCAGCAGTAGGTTCGTTTATAATACGGCGAACTTTTAAACCAGCAATTTCACCGGCTTCTTTAGTTGCCTGGCGTTGTGCATCGTTAAAATAAGCCGGTACGGTAATAACCGCTTCGGTAACTTCGGTACCCAAAAAGTCTTCAGCGGTTTTCTTCATTTTCTGAAGAATCATGGCCGAAATTTCTTGCGGGGTGTACATACGGTCACCAATTTCAACACGTGGGGTGTTGTTATCGCCTTTTACCACTTTATATGGTACGCGGGCAGCTTCTTTGGTAACTTCGTTAAAGTTGTTACCCATAAAGCGTTTGATAGAGTAAATAGTTTTTGTAGCATTGGTGATAGCCTGGCGCTTTGCAGGGTCACCAACTTTACGCTCGCCGTTGTCAACAAAAGCAACTACCGACGGCGTAGTACGTTTTCCTTCGCTGTTAGCAATAACAACAGGCTCGTTACCCTCCATTACTGCCACGCAGGAATTAGTTGTTCCTAAGTCGATTCCGATTATTTTAGACATATGATTATATTTTCTTGATTGAATGATTGAATTACAACAGTGTTTAACAAGGGTTGTGCCAATGTTGCTTTGGCAGTTTTTTTGGCGGTGAAAGGCAAAAGCTGAATAGCGAATCGTATTAAATAGTCAGGAAGCTGGCTTAAATTGGTGACAGGTTGGCAGGAATTAGTTGATTAGAGATTAGTTGATTGGAGATTAGAAATATAATGTTGGGCCTTAACACGCTATTTTTAGGAAATCCTGTCGTCAGTGCATCAAAATACGGGCATTGCCCGCCGAAGCTTAAGCGAAGGCGGGCGTT
>Ga0068855_100000353_pt1 | contig 56776 bp, 61 predicted proteins | sample KBSCornC52_FD_66592 | JGI IMG/M metagenome (GOLD analysis project Ga0068855, IMG submission 66592) | Corn rhizosphere microbial communities from Kellogg Biological Station, Michigan, USA - KBS Corn C5-2 | ecosystem: Host-associated > Plants > Roots > Rhizosphere > Soil ... | reverse complement strand
AGAAACCTTATTGGTTATTAGGGGATGACCGTGATCACCAGGATTCGCGAGGTTCGAAGGGCGCGTGGAATGACTTTGGACGAGGTGGCGCGCGCCTGCGAGCCGCCGACCACGCCGCAAACGATCGGCCGGCTGGAGACGGGCACCCGCACGGTCTCCGTCGGCTGGCTCAACCGGATCGCAAAGGCGCTCGGTGTCGATGCCGCCGACCTCGTCGAAAGCGGCGGCGAGAAGATGGACGTCCCGGTTGCCGCCATTGTCGGCGCAAGCGGCGCCAACGCGCCCCGGCGAACCGCGATCGTGGTTCCGCCGCGCCCCAAAGCCGACGACATTGCGGTCACCATCTCGGCCAGCGTCGGCGACTATCGCGCCGGCGACGAGGTCTGGTGCGAAACTCTGGAGCCCGAAGCGTTCGGACGGGCGCTCAACCGCGACGTGCTGATCCCCCGCCCCTCCGGCAGGTTCGTCTTCGGGCGGCTGATCGGGCGCGAGGAACCGCACCAGGGGGAGGCCAGCGGCAAGCTTCACCTTCTCCCGCTCGGCGCCGGAATGCGCCAGCAGGTCGTCACCAATGCGCCATGGATTGCAATGGCGGTGAAGCTTGTCCGGAGCCTCTAGGCCGGCTTTACCGTTGCAGCAGCGATGTTCCTGTTCTTTTCGGATCGCATCGGCTGCTTGCTGTCGCTTCTCATCAGCGCGATCGGGACGCTGCTGCTGCCGGCGCTGTTCGGCTGGATACGAGTCTAGCGATGCTTGACGCGGGCCGGACTGGTGCTCACTGGACGAGGCGTCGGGCGGTTAGCTCAGTTGGTAGAGCATCTCGTTTACACCGAGAGGGTCGGCGGTTCGAGCCCGTCACCGCCCACCAGCCGGCCCGGAGCGCGGCCGGAAGCGAGGACCCGCGTCGCGAGCCCGTCAAATGATCTCTCCTGCGACTTTCTCGATCGCCTCCACCTCGGTCATGTCCACGCGGAAGCGAACGTCGGGATTGAACTGCCGGAGCTCGAGAAAGGCGGCGGTGCGCCTGACCAACTCCTTCAGCAGCACGAGCTGCGGGCCATGCTCGATGTCCCCGCCGCGCCGCAGGACGACCAGCACGTCGTCGCCGATCGCAACCGGCGGATGCGGCGAGACGGCGACCCTGCGGCCGGGCCGGAAGCGCGGCCACATCGAATCGCCGACGACGGTGATGGCATAAGCGTCGCGGTCGCTCGCCAGGCTGGCCGGCCGCGCAAGCCGGTCCAGCTCGGTCCCGGAGCGCACTTCCATCATCTCGATTCCGCCGCCGGGCTCGCCCCATTCGCCGGCAAGGGCCGATTCCCGAAGCGGCAGCGGCGGGAGGGACTGCGCAGCCCAGCCTCGGCGCTTCGATTCGGCGACGCCTGCGGCCTCGCCGGCAGCCGAGCGTTGCTGACCGCCGATCCGAAGCGCCTCGAACTCGGCGAGCGAGGATCCCACCGCGACCAGAAGCTTTTCGAGCGTCCTTCGCGAGGGGTTTCCGTGCCGCCGCATGTCGGACCAGACCGTGCGGTTGACTCCCGCCTTCACCGCCCAGGCGTTGGGCGTCAGGGCCGCCGGCCGGAAGCGCATCAGATCGCGATAAAGCTGGGAATCCTCGCCGGGCGTCATGGCCGGACTATCCGGTCCGGCGCAACTTACATCAATTCAGATAAATCTTACGGATGTGTATTGACTCAGAGTAAGATTTATCTAACTTTTCCGGCATGGGGGACCACAGGGAAATCCAGGCACGGCTGCGACGGTCAAACAACCGCCGGGCGTCGACCTCCGCAAAGTAACGCCGCATGGCAACGCTGGCATCGCGCGAGAGCTCCACGAAGACCCGGCGACCATCGTGGGGATCCGCGCGACGCTCGAAAATCCCTCGTTCGGTCATGCTCTTGAGCCAGCGCAGAGCAGTGGTCGCGGGGACGGCCGCAGCAATGCACAGGCTGGAGACCGGAACTCGAAGTTGGGCGATCTCGGCCTGGAGAAGATCAAGGAGCATGTCCCAGGCGGGATCGGCGAACAGGTCCTCGGCGAAATAGCGGGTCCGCATGCGGCGCGCGCGAATGACCGAGCGGACCGCGTCGACCGGAATATCGGGAACATCATCCTCGACCGGCTTTCGCAGTTCCGACTGCGGATTCGCCGGCACGGTCGAAAGGCGGGCCAGAGTGGCGGCGATCCGGCCGACCTCGTCACTGAGCTGACGGAGCCGCTCGGCGCCGGGATCCCTGGAAATGTCATTCGCCCGCTCCGGCGCTCTCCCCACGGCCGTCGCAAGAGCGAGCGAGGCGGCGCGTTCGATCGGATTGCCATCGATGACGATCTGCGCGTCGCCGTCAAACAGCCTGTCCCCCAGCGAATCGATGATGTCGGAAGTGAGCGAGACGACCGCTCCGACGCGCCGTTTGGCGACCAGCTCATCGACCTGGTCAAGAAGCTCGTCCAGTGAGCGCCCGCACTCCCGGTCGATTTCGATCCAGACCGCCGCAAGCGAAGCCTGCTGCCCAAGCCGTGCTCCGGCGTCCTCGATTCCGAGCTCGGCCCCGATACGGAGCCCCGAGCGGTCGGCAGTTTCACGAGCGCGCCGCATCGCCGCCTCGCTGCTCGCCGCGATCAGCAACGGCGGCTCGGAGTCGTAAGAAAGATGTGTCTCGGTCTGTAGCGCGTCCATCGCCTGTTCCTCTCGTGAACTTAACCGAGCATGCTCACTTTAGTTAGCGCGCAGACCGGACAAAAGTCAGACGAATTCGGCTCCACAACGGACTTTTCTCTGACCGCACCCAAGGGAATTTAATGGTAAGTGAATTCCGACGGAGGGGTGCCGACCTTTGCGGGGGAAGTTATGGAACAGATGGCGGCGTTGCGCGCCGAGTGGTTTGGACATTTGGCCGAAGCTGTAGAAGGCGCGCAGCGCCTGGCATGGCAGCTCGGAACTTGTGGCGGAGCATCGGCGGAGGCGCGCGATCTCTATGACCGGCTGGAAATGGCGAGGCTGGAGCTCGATTCGCTTCGCGGGCTGACCCGCGGACCAGATTTCGAAATCGAGCCGAACTGGCTTCAAAAGTTCGGCTGGGGCAGTCCGCCAGACGATGCAGCCGACTAGGCGGCCTGCCCGACCTCCCGCTGCCACGTCGCTGCGTCAGGTGCCTTGCGGTAGCTCCCCTCCGCCCGAAAAGGGGTGGAGAAACGGCCCGATCGCCGGCGCTTTCCAACCCGCGGTCGCGACGAAGCCGCGGTTGATGAAGGCCTTCTTGCCGTAGCCGAGCGGCTCGCCGTCGGGTCCATCGACCCGGCCGCCGGCGGCGAGAAGAACCGCGTGGCCGGCGGCCGTGTCCCATTCGCTGGTCGGCGACAGGCGCGGGTAGATGTCGGCCTTGCCCTCCGCGACGATGCAGAACTTCAGGCTCGACCCGATCGCGGCGTAATCGCACTCGCCGACGGCCTCGGCGAGATAGTCCGCGGTGGGCTGGTTGAAGTGCGATTTGGAGGCGACGGCTGTGATCGCCTCGGCGCGCTGGCGGGTCGCGATGGAGCGGCGGCCGTCCGAATCCTCGATCCAGGCGCCCTCGCCCACCAATCCGCCGTGAAGCGTTCCCCGGGCAGGCGAGAACACCGCGCCCAGTAGCGGAGTGCCGCCGCAGATCAGGCCGATGTTGACGGTGTAGTCGTCGCCGCCGCGGATGAACTCCTTGGTCCCGTCGAGCGGATCGACGAGGAAATAGGTGTCGCCGATCACCGGAATCCGCCCGGCGGCCACTTCCTCTTCGGCGACGACAGGGACGCCGGGAGCGGCCTTGGCGAGGGCGGCGAGGATGATGAGCTCGGCGGCGCGGTCGGCCTCGGTGACCGGCGACAGATCGTCCTTGTGCTCGACCCCGTAGCCGCGAGCGACGATCTCCAGGATCGCCCGCCCCGCCTCGCGAGTGGCGACGGCGATGTCTTCGAGGAGTTGCTGGTGATTCATCTGGCGGGCGGGCTCATCCAATCCGACGGCCCGCCTAGCGCGGCGCCATCCTTATGCCGCCGTCGAGCCGCACCGCTTCGGCATTCAAATAAGGATTTTCGACCATGAAACAGGCAAGCCGGGCATATTCCTCGGGCTGGCCGAGACGCTTCGGGAACGGCACCTGCGCGCCGAGCGCGTCCTGGACGTTAGGCGGCATCATCGCCACCATCGGGGTCTTGAAGACGCCGGGGAGGATGGTGTTCACGCGAACGCCGTCGTTCATCAGATCGCGGGCGATCGGAAGCGCCATCGCCAGGACTCCGCCTTTCGACGCCGAATAGGCCACCTGCCCGATCTGCCCATCCTGCGCCGCGACCGAGGCGGTATTGACGATGCAGCCGCGCTCCCCGTCTTCGAGCGGATCGAGGCGGACCATTCCGAACGCGCTGTGGGCGATGCAGCGGAAGGTGCCGATGAGGTTGATCTGGATGGCCAGCTCGAACTGCACCATCGGATAGAATTTCGGGGCCTTGGTCTCCTTGTCGCGCGCGACCGTCTTGGCCGCGTTGGCGACTCCGGCGCAGTTGACCAGCACCCGCTCCTGTCCGTGCGCTTCGCGGGCCCTGGCGAAGGCGGCAGCGACCTTCTCGTCGGAGGTAACGTCGACCTCGCAGAAAATTCCGCCGATGTCGGACGCGACCTTCTCGCCCTTTTCTGCATCGCGGTCGAGCACGGCGACCTTTGCGCCACGCTTGGCCAGCTCGCGGGCGGTCGCTTCGCCGAGGCCCGATGCCGCGCCTGTGACGACGGCGGAAATACCTTCGATGTTCATTCTTCCTCCGTCATGCCGAACTCGTTTCAGCATCCATTCCTGATACCTCGGCCGCCCTTCCCGAAAATGGGTCCTGAAACAAGTTCAGGACGACGGCTCCGGCTCAACCTTGGCCAGTAATGTGCCTTCGCTGACCTGAGCGCCGGCTTTGGCATTCAACTCGGCAACCACGCCGTCGAACGGCGCGGTGAGGCCATGTTCCATCTTCATCGCCTCAAGGGTGAGCAGGCGCTGACCCTTGCCGACGCGGTCGCCGGTCTTCACCTCGACCGAAGTGACCTTGCCGGGCATGGGAGCGATGATGGTGCCCGACGATGCAGCGGCGCCGATGCTTCCGCGCGCGGAAAGCTCGAATTGAAACGCCTGGCCTTCGCGGAAAACGACGGTCCGGGCGTCCTCGACAAAGCCGGAGATTTCGGGAAGCTCGCCGCCAAGCTTGACCGTGCGGAAGGCGCCGTTGCGTCCGAAAGTGACACGGTCGTTCGGCGGGGCGTTCAGCCGGAACCCGGCGAGCGCCGGCATCTCCGCTTCCGATTCGCCCGCGAGCCAGGCGATGGCCGCCGCGCCCTGCCAGATCTCGTCGTCGGGCTCCGGGTCCGGGACAAGCTCGGCGAGGTTGCGCTCAATGAAACCGGTGTCGATTTCGGCGCCCTCAAACTGGGCCGACGTTAGCGCGTTGAACAGGAAGGCGGCATTGGTCTTCACCGGCCAGACCTCGACGCCGTCGAGCATCGCCGCGATCTCGTCGATGGCTTCGTCGCGGCCTGCTCCGCGGCCGATGAGCTTGGCGATCATCGGGTCGTAGAAGTGCGAGATCTCGTCGCCTTCCTCGACTCCGGTCTCGATCCTGCCCTCGTCGCCGAGATCGAAATGCTCGAGCCTGCCGACGCTGGGGAGGAACCCCTTCGCCGGATCCTCCGCGTACAACCGCGCCTCGATCGCGTGGCCCGAGATCGTCAGCTCTGCCTGCTTCTTCGGAAGCTTTTCGCCCGAGGCGACGCGGAGCTGCCATTCGACGAGGTCCTGCCCCGTGATTTCCTCGGTTACCGGATGCTCGACCTGCAGCCGCGTGTTCATTTCCATGAACCAGATGCGGTCGGCGCGGAGGCCTTTCGACGCGTCGGCGATGAACTCGATCGTGCCCGCGCCTTCGTAGTTCACGGCCTGCGCCGCGCGCACCGCCGCGCCGCAGACTGCCTCACGCGTTGCTTCGCCCATCCCCGGCGCGGGCGCTTCCTCGATTACCTTTTGGTGGCGCCGCTGCAGCGAGCAGTCGCGCTCGAACAGATGGACGACGTTGCCGTGGCTGTCGCCGAACACCTGCACCTCGATGTGGCGCGGGCTTTCGATCCATTTCTCGAGCAGCACGATATCGTTGCCGAAGCTGGATGCCGCCTCGCGCTTGCAGCTTTCCAACGCGTCATCGAAATCCTTCGCGGCATCGACCTTGCGCATGCCCTTGCCGCCGCCGCCCGCGACCGCCTTGATCAGCACCGGATAGCCGATCGCGTTCGCTTCCTTCTTGAGATGCTTCGGGTCCTGGTCCTCGCCGAGATAGCCGGGCGTCACCGGCACGCCAGCCTCCGCCATCAGCTTCTTCGCGGCGTCCTTGAGACCCATCGCGCGGATGCTGTCCGGCTTCGGCCCGACCCAGATCAGCCCGGCATCGAGCACCGCCTGCGCAAAGTCGGCGTTCTCGGAAAGGAAGCCATAACCCGGATGGATCGCCTCCGCGCCGGTTTGCTTTGCCGCTTCGATGATCCTGTCACCGCAAAGGTAAGATTCGCGCGCCGGCGACGCCCCAATGTGCACCGACTCGTCCGCCATGCGCACGTGCAGCGCCTTCGCGTCGGCGTCGGAATAGACCGCGACCGTACGCACCTCGAGCCGCCGCGCGGTGCGGATTACGCGGCACGCAATCTCGCCGCGATTGGCGATGAGGAGTGACTTCAGCACATGCCTTCTTCCGTCATGCTGAACTCGTTTCAGCATCTATTCCCGAGACTCCCTGCCCTTCACGAAAATGGACCCTGAAACAAGTTCAGGGTGACGGGTGTGCGGGGCACAGCCGGCAACCCGGAACTCAGGATGACGGGTGTGCGGGGCACGTAACTCAGGGTAACTCCCTGACGAGTCCCTCACATCCGGAACACGCCGAATCGCGGCCGGTCGGGGATCGGCGCGTTCAGCGTTGCGGCGAAAGCTAGGCCCAACACATCTCGCGTCTGCGCCGGGTCGATGATCCCGTCGTCCCACAGCCGCGCGGTTGCGTGCCAGGGGTTGCCTTCCGCCTCGTACGTATCGCGGATCGGCTGCTTGAACTTCTCCGCCTGCACTTCGGTCCATTTGTCGGCGTCGCGGTGGACGGTCGCCAGCACGCTCGCAGCCTGCTCGCCGCCCATCACGCTGATGCGCGAATTGGGCCAGGTAAACAGGAACCGCGGCGAGTAGGCGCGGCCGGCCATTCCGTAATTACCCGCGCCGAAGCTGCCGCCGATCAGCACCGTGATCTTGGGCACCTGCGCGGTCGCGACTGCGGTCACGAGCTTGGCTCCGTGCTTGGCGATGCCTTCCGCTTCATACTTTCCGCCGACCATGAAGCCGGAGATGTTCTGAAGGAACAGCAGCGGGATTTTCCGCATCGCCGCGAGCTCGATGAAATGCGCGCCCTTCATGGCGCTTTCGCTGAACAGGATGCCGTTGTTGGCCAGGATCGCGACCGGCATTCCCCAGATGTGGGCGAAGCCGCAGACGAGCGTCGAGCCGTAAAGCGGCTTGAACGGCTGGAACTCGCTGGCGTCGACGACGCGCGCGATCACCTCGTGCACGTCATACGGTGAGCGCACGTCGCGTGGAATGATCCCGTACAGCTCTTCCGCATCGTATGCGGGTGGTCTGGGTTCCTCGAGTTCAAGCTGGGCCCCAGCCTCCGCCGGCAGCGTCGAGACGATGTCGCGGACGATGGTCAGCGCATGCTCGTCATTCTCGGCAAGGTGATCTACGACGCCGCTCTTTCGAGCGTGCAGATCGCCGCCGCCCAGTTCCTCTGCGCTGATTTCCTCGCCCGTCGCCGCTTTCACCAGCGGCGGCCCGGCGAGGAAGATCGTCCCCTGTTCCTTCACGATGACGCTCTCGTCGCTCATCGCCGGGACGTAGGCGCCACCTGCGGTGCAGCTGCCCATCACGCAGGCGATCTGGGCGATGCCCTTCGCGCTCATCTGCGCCTGGTTATAGAAAATGCGCCCGAAGTGGTCGCGGTCTGGAAAGACTTCGGCCTGGTGCGGAAGGTTGGCGCCGCCGCTGTCGACCAGATAGACGCAGGGCAACCGGTTCTGCTCGGCGATCTCCTGCGCTCGGAGATGCTTCTTGACGGTCAGCGGATAGTAAGTGCCGCCCTTCACCGTCGCGTCGTTGCAGACGATCATCACCTGCTTGCCCGATACTCGGCCGATGCCGGCGATCATCCCCGCGCCCGGCACTTCGCCGCCGTACATGTCACCCGCTGCGAGCTGGCCGATCTCCAGGAACGGCGAACCGGGATCGAGCAGCCGTTCGACGCGATCTCGCGGAAGCAACTTGCCGCGATCGACGTGGCGCTTGCGATGTTTCTCCGGCCCGCCTTTCGCCGCCTCGGCAACGTCGGCGCACAATTTCTCGACCAGCGCGCGGTTGTGCTCCGACCGCACGCGGAACTGTTCGTCGTCCGGAACGATTTTGGTTTCGATCTGCGGCGCGCTCATCCGCTGTGCGTGTCCATTCGTAGAAATTGCCCTGCCGCTCGCCTAGCCGGTGCGGCAGCCGTTGCAAAGCACGCGGCCCACGGAAAGGCCGCCATGAGAAAATCGCCGCTTCTGCTGTTCGCTTCGGCGCTCGCGCTCACCGGGCAGAAATTGTATTTGAAGCCGGATCAGCGCGTGAAGGTGTGGTGAGCCCAAGGCGCCGAGCGTAACGGAAGCGGAGCGAAGCGAGCGCCGTTAGGCAAGAGACGCCGAAGGCCGGCCAGCCTGCCGCGCAGCGGACAGGACTGACGTCACGGGATTCACTCCCGTGACGGCCCCTCCACCATCTGCTCTTCGGCAGACGGTCCCCCTCCCCATCGCAACGCGACAGGGAGGAACTTCACACCCCGATCAATTCCCGGCCGATCAGCATCCGCCTGATCTCATTGGTGCCGGCTCCGATGTCGAGCAGCTTGGCGTCGCGGTAATAACGCTCGACCGGCCAGTCCTTGGTATAGCCGGCGCCTCCCAGCGCCTGAACCGCCTCGTTCGCGACCTTCACCGCGCTTTCCGACGCATAGAGAATCGCGCCGGCGGCATCGAAGCGGGTCGTCTTCCCGGCGTCGCAGGCCTTGGCGACCTGATAGGCGTAGGCACGCGCCGTGTTCAGCGCGATGTACATGTCCGCAACCTTCGCCTGCATCAGCTGGAAGCTGCCGATCGGCTGGCCGAACTGCTTGCGCTCGCGGACGTAGGGAAGAACGACGTCGAGGCAGGCCTGCATGATCCCGATCTGGATCCCAGCGAGGACGGTGCGCTCGTAGTCGAGGCCGCTCATCAGCACCTCGACGCCCCTGTTCTCCTCGCCCAGCATATTCTCCGGTGGCACGAAGCAGTCGTCGAAGACCAGTTCGCTCGTCGGTGATCCGCGCATGCCCATCTTGTCGATCTTCTGGCCGGGAGAGAAACCCTCCATGCCCTTTTCGATGAGGAAAGCGGTGATACCGCGGCTTCCCTCCCCGGTCTTCGCATAGACGACCAGAGTGTCGGCGTTATGGCCGTTGGTGATCCAGAATTTCGTGCCGTTGAGGCGGTGGCCGTTGCCGCTCTTGTCCGCTCTGAGCTTCATTCCGACGACGTCGGAGCCGGCACCCGCCTCGCTCATCGCAAGCGCTCCGACATGCTCGCCACTGATCAGCTTGGGGAGATATTTCACCTTCTGCTCGTCGTTGCCCCAGCGCCGGATCTGGTTGATGCACAGGTTGGAATGGGCGCCGTAGCTCAGGCCGACGGACGCTGACGCTCGCGCGACCTCTTCCTGCGCAATGACATGCTCAAGATAGCCGAGGCCGAGGCCGCCCCATTTTTCCTCGACCGTGATTCCGTGAAGGCCGAGCTCGCCCATTTGCGGCCACAGATGCCGCGGAAATTCGTCGGTTTCGTCGATCTCGGCGGCGATCGGCGCGATCTTGTCGCGAGCGAAGCGCTCGGTCGTGTCGCGGATCGCGTCGGCCATTTCGCCGAGGCCGAAATCAAGGCCGGTATCGGGCATCCTTCTCTCCTGTTGGCCAGCGCGTAGCACCGCCCCGAGGATTTGAACAAGCGACCGCTCGCTCTTATGTGCAGTGCAGCAATTCCTTCGTGGAGCATCCAATGACCGACACCACCGACCCGATCGTCATCCTTTCTTACGCGCGTACGCCGATGGGCAGCTTCCAGGGTGCTCTCTCCGGAGCTTCGGCGACCGAGCTGGGTGCGACGGCGGTCAAGGCGGCGGTCGAGCGGGCCGGAATCACCGGCGACCAGGTCGACAAGGTGTTCATGGGCAACGTGCTTTCCGCCGGGCTTGGCCAGGCTCCCGCGCGGCAGGCGGCGCTCGGTGCAGGCCTCCCGCGCTCGACGGAAGCGGTGACGGTCAACAAGGTGTGCGGCTCGGGCATGCAGGCGGCGATCTTCGCGACCGACATGCTCAAGGCGGGGTCGGCGGACGTGATCGTCGCCGGCGGCATGGAGAGCATGACCAACGCGCCGTATCTGTCGAAGAAGTACCGCTCGGGCGCCCGCATTGGCCATGACACGGTCTACGACCACATGATGCTCGACGGGCTCGAGGATGCCTATGACAGGGGCCGGGCGATGGGCACGTTCGCCGAGGACGCGGCGCGCGAGTATCAGTTCACTCGCGAACAGCAGGACGCCTATGCGATCGAGAGCCTTCGCCGCGCCAACGAGGCAATCACGTCCGGCAAGTTCGACCGCGAAGTCGTCGGCGTCACGGTCGTCACCCGCAAGGGCGAAGTCACCGTCGATGTCGACGAGCAGCCGGGCAAGGGCAATCCCGAGAAGATCCCGCAGTTGAAAGCCGCTTTCGCCAAGGACGGGACGATTACCGCGGCGACCTCGTCATCGATCAGCGACGGGGCGGCGGCCCTTGTGCTGACTCGCCAGAGCGTCGCCGACAAGCTCGGCGCCAAACCAATCGCTCGAGTCGTCGCTCATTCGGCGCATGCGCAGGAGCCGTCGAAGTTCACCTCCGCTCCCGTTCCGGCGATCAACAAGGTGCTTGAGAAGGCCGGCTGGAGCGTCGGCGACGTCGACCTGTGGGAAGTCAACGAGGCCTTCGCCTGCGTCGCGATGATCGCGATGCGCGACATCGGAATCCCGCACGAGAAGATCAACATCCACGGCGGCGCGACCGCGCTCGGTCACCCGATCGGCGCCAGCGGCGCGCGAATCCTGACGACGCTCGTGGCGGCCTTGCAGGAGACCGGCGGCAAGCGCGGGGTCGCGAGCCTCTGCATCGGCGGCGGCGAAGCGACCGCGATGGCGGTGGAGCTGGTTTGACCCGCTACTTCCCCGGGTAGACGCCAACCGCCCCTCTCCTCGTCATGCTGAACTTGATTCAGCATCCATTTTGGAGTCCGCAGTGCGCTTCACGAGAATGGACCCTGAACCAAGTTCAGGGTGACGGGCTAAGAACTAATCCACCGCCTCGTTCGGATCGATGCCCCAGACGTCGGCGGTTCGGACATAGCCTTCGCGGCGGCCGAACGCGATGTGGCACCATCCCTCGCGGCAATGGTCGATGCGGCCGATCACGCCCGCTTCGGCGCGGTAGCGCACCCGGCTGGTCGCATTCGCCTCGCTGTAGATCGGCCGCGGCTCGCCCTTCTGGACGATCGCGGTGCGCTTGTCGCTAAGCAGCGTCACCAGCATCCAGCCCTTGTCGCCGTCCGGGTCCTGGATCAGCCGCCAGTTCTCGTATTTCTGGAGGATCCGGACCGGCAGGTCGCGGCGCTGGTAGAGCCACTTGCCGGGATAGGTGCGCGCCGGCCCGTTGCGGGTCATCGCCTTGCCGCTCGCGATCGACGCCCAATAGGGCGGCTGCTTTTCCTGCGCGAGCGCGGGCGCAGCCGTTGCGAAAATCAACAATCCTGCAAGCAGCCCCCGCAGTATCATCACGCGCCGGTCAGGAGCCTGTCGACGAGCTGCTTCACCGTCGGGATGAAGCCGTTGGAATAAAAAGGATCGGATTTGAACCGATAGGCGCCGTGGCCGGCGAACATGAGGTTCTGCTCGACCGGGCCGCCGTGGGCGATGTCCTGCAGGGTTTTTTGGATGCAGAAGCTGCGCGGGTCGGCGAGGCGGCCGGTCGTGTTCTTCTCATTGTCCGCCCAGGACGAGAAGGCACATTGCGACAGGCAGCCCATGCACTCCGCCTGGTCCTTGCGAATGTGGTTCTTCTCCTCGGGCGCGGTGAAGATCAAGGTCTCGTCGGGCGTCTTCATCGCCTCGGTGAAGCCGGTCGCAAACCATTCGCGCGCGTGCTGAAGGTCGCCCTTGGTGACCCAGTAATTCTTCTTGCCGTTGAGGCCGACGTCGAGCTCGAAATGGTGGTCGCCCAGCGGCTCCTTGGTGAAGGCGATCTGCCGCTCCGACCGCGTCTCGAGATTGCGAAGGAACGGGTTGCGGACCGCCGACGAATAGAAGCCGGTGGGCGAAAAGCGGTGCAGGAGGATGTCGCCCTCCTCCAGGTCCATCAGCTTCGCCTTCCATTCTGGCGGAATCGGGCTTTCCTGGGTGAGAAGCGGCCGGGTGCCGAGCTGGAAGACGATCTGTCCGAGCTCGGGATTGTCGATCCACTCCTCCCATTCGTCGAGCCGCCAGACGCCGCCGGCCATGACGATCGGGACGCTGTCGGCGATGCCGTTCTCGCGCATCGTGTCGCGAAGCGCCTTCACCCGCGGGTACGGCGGCTGCGGAGCGCGCGGGTCCTCGGCGTTGGAAAGGCCGTTGTGGCCGCCGGCCAGCCAGGGATCTTCGTAAACCACCGCGGCGAGCCATTCGGCTGCCTTGTGATAGGCGCGCTTCCACAACGCGCTGAAGGCGCGCGCGGAGCTGATGATCGGGAGATAGTTGACGCCATAGGAAGCGGCGATTTCACTGAGCTTGTAGGGCATTCCGGCGCCGCAGGTGACGCCCGAGACCAGGCCCCTGGTGCGTTCCAGGACGCCGTGAAGGACGCGCTGCGCGCCGCCCATCTCCCACAGCACGTTGATGTTGATCGCACCCTTGCCGCCGGCGATGTCGTAGGCGCGCTGGACCTGGGCGACGGCGCCGTCGATTGCGAAGCGGATCAGCTCTTCGTGCCGTTCGCGCCGCGTCAGGCCCTCGTAGATTTGCGGGATAATCCGCCCTTCGGGATCGTAGCTGTCGGCATTGACGGCCGATACCGTTCCGATGCCGCCGGCAGCTGCCCAGGCCCCGGAGCTTGCATGGTTGGTCGCGCTTACGCCTTTGCCGCCCTCGATCAACGGCCAGACCTCGCGGCCAGCATAGAGGATGGGCTTCAGCCCCTTGAACAAACTCTCTCTCCCGCGCTTTCGGCCGGATATATAGTCTCTACTTTTGTAAATGCTCGCAAAAATCGCTGTCGACGGACGTCAACGAAAAAGGCCGGGAATCGCTTCCCGGCCTCGACGTCTGCTGTCGCTCGGAAGAGCCGCGAATTAATAGCGGCGGTATCGATAGCGATGATGATGGTGGCCATTGCTGGCGATCGCGTTGCCGATCACGGCACCGATCACGCCGCCAATGAGTGCGCCGGCCACGCCGTTATTGTTGCTGTAGCCGTAGCCGCCGTAATTGCCGTAGCTGGGATAACCGTAACCGGAACCATAGCCGTAGCTGGAGCCGTAAGCGGAACCATAGCCATAGCCGGGATAGCTATAGCCGTAACCGGGGTTGGCGTAGCCGTAACCCGGGTTGGCGTAGCCGTAACCGGGGCTGGCGTTGCCGTAGCCCGGGTTGGCGTAGCCGTAACCGGGGCTGGCGTTGCCGTAGCCTCCGCCATAATATGACTGTGCACTGGCGACACCCGGAACGGCCATTAGGCCCAGAGCGGCACCTGCCAGCAAAATCTTCTTAAGCATGACAAACTCCTTACTCGATCCGGAAAGCGCCGGATTGCAGGTCGTTGTATGCCCGTTATGCTGTCCTGACGCTGAACCTCTTAGTCAGCATTCTGAAGCACATAGTCCATTCCGATGTCGACCGCCGGAGCCGATTGGGTGATGCGTCCGGCGGAAATGAAATCGACTCCTGTGTCGGCGATTGCCCGGATCGTGTCGAGGCGGACTCCGCCCGAAGCTTCGAGCGGGACTCTTCCGGCGACAAGCTCGACTGCGCGGCGAAGCGTCGGCGGGTCCATGTTGTCAAGCAGCAGCCGGTCCGCCCCGGCGGCGAGCGAATCCTCGATCTGCTCGATTCGATCGACCTCGACCTGGACCTGCAGGCCGGTATTGGCAGCCTTGGCGGCGCTGACGGCCTGGGTCACCCCGCCGGCGACAGCGATGTGATTGTCCTTGATGAGCACGCCGTCGTCGAGCCGCATCCGGTGGTTGTGCGCGCCGCCCATCCGCGCCGCATATTTCTCCAGCAGTCGAAGGCCCGGGATCGTCTTGCGAGTGTCGAGCAGGATCGCGCCGGTGCCGTCGATGGCATCGACATAGCGGCGGGTCAGGGTCGCGATCCCGGACAGATGCTGGAGCGTGTTGAGCGCCGAGCGCTCGGCGGCGAGCATCGCCCGCGCGTTTCCCGACACGCGCATGATCACGGTCCCTGCCCCGATACGGTCGCCGTCGCCGGCGAGCGTGTCGACGAGCGCTTCGACGTCGAGGGCGCGAAAGAATGCCTCCGCAACATCGAGCCCGGCGGCGACGATCGGCTCGCGTGCCGCAAGGTCCGCAATGAAGCGGGCGTCGGCGGGGATCATCGATGCGGAGGTCACGTCGCCGCCCTTGCCCAGGTCCTCGGCGAGGATGCGAGTAACGAAGTCGCCAATGTCGAAACCGAGGATCATCAAACCGCTCTAGGGACTAGTGTGCCGGCTCGTCGAGCCTCTTGTCCGCTCCGGCGATCCGCCAATGGTCGCCGTGTCGCTGGTACCGCTGCGAGTCCTGGGCGGCGAAATCCGAGCCGTTCCACGATTCCACGGTGACCGTGATCGACGCGCCATCGACGTCGATCCTGTTGAAGCTCTGGCTCTGGTCGCGGACCCGGGTCGATGTCGCCGTGCCCGCCTGGACGACCAGCGCAGGCCCGGCCCTCGTCACCAGGTCGCGGGCGCTGTGGACCGACGCATCGTGATTATGGCCCGCAAGAAGCATGTCCACGCCCGCCTCGCCGATGGCATCGAGTGCAAGCTCGCTCCGGCCCACCGCCCCGGTGACGCTGTCGCCGACCTGGAGCGCGAACAAGGGATGGTGAGTGACTAGGATTCGAGTGGCGTTCGGGTCGGTTCGATCGAATGTCTCGCGGATGAAGCGGATCTGCTCCTCGTTGATTCGGCCGTCCTTGAACGTCAGCGAGCGCGCGGTGTTGATCCCGAGCACCGTCGCTCCGGGGCTTTCGATCATCGGGCAGAGCGTGTCGTCGACATAGCGCATGTAGCGGGTCAGCGGCGACAGGAACCGGCGAAAGACGTCGTAGAGCGGAATGTCATGGTTGCCGGGAACGGCGAGCACTTCATTCCCCGCGTCGCGAAGGCGTCCGAGGAAGCGGCAGGCCTCCTGGAACTGCTCCGTTTTAGCGCGCTGGGTGAAATCGCCGCTGATGACGACGAGGTCCGGCGCGGCTTCGTCGACCTTGCGTTCGACCGCCTCGACCAGTGCCGGGTCGTGGGCGCCGAAGTGAAGGTCGGAAAGGTGGATCAGGCGAGCCATCGAACAGCAACGCGTGTGACAGTGGCGGGTTCATTGCTAGACAGAGTCCATGGACCGCACGCAGGCGAACACCGGCACTAGGCCCGTCGACGAGCGGCTGCGCTTCGACGAGGCGGCGCTCGAACGCTGGATGGCGCAGCATGTGCCGGGCTTTCGCGGCCCTGTCGAAGTCAGCCAGTTCAAGGGCGGCCAATCGAACCCGACCTATCGCATCGACAGCGAGAGCGGCCCTTACGTGCTCCGTCGCAAGCCGCCCGGGCAGTTGCTTGCCGGAGCCCATGCCGTCGAGCGCGAATATCGGGTGATTGCGGCGCTTGGGGCGCAAGGCTTCCCGGTCGCCCGCGTTTACGGCCTTTGCGAGGACGACAGCATCATCGGCACCGCTTTCTACGTCATGGACATGGTCGAGGGGCCGGTCTTCTGGGAGGCGCAGCTTCCGGGGCTGAGCAGCGGTGACCGCGCCGATGCATTCGATTCAATGAACGCGGCCATTGCCCGGCTCCACAATTTCGAACCGGCCAAGATCGGGCTCGGCGACTATGGAAAACCGACCGGCTTCATCGAACGCCAGGTCGCCCGCTGGTCGAAGCAATATGCGGGCGACGTCGAAGCGGGGCGAATCGGCGCCATGGACCGACTGGTGAACTGGCTTGAAAAGCACCTGCCGCGCGACAGCGGTCGATCGAGCGTCGTCCACGGCGACTTCCGGTGCGACAACATGATCTTCGACTCGAACGCGCCTGCGGTGCGCGCAGTGCTCGATTGGGAGCTGTCGACGCTCGGCGATCCTGTCTCGGATTTCACCTATCACCTGCTGATGTACCGGATGCCCCGCGACCTGTTCGCGGGCCTTGCCGGGATGGCGTTGGGGCCGCTCGGCATCCCGTCGGAGGACGACTACGTCGCGGCTTACTGCCGCCGGACCGGGCGCGATTGCCTGCCGAACAAGGATTATCTGGTCGTCTTCAACCTGTTCCGGCTGGCGGCGATCCTGCACGGGATCCGCGGCCGGATCGCGCGCGGCACGGCCTCCTCGGCGCATGCCGTGGAGACGGCAAGCAAGCTGGAGCCACTTGCCGACCTCGCCTGGTCCGAGGCGCAGAAGGCGAGCCTCTAATAGTCGAGGAACAGAAGCAGCTTCACGTCGACGGCCGTTCCGGCGTCGCGGCGCTGCTGGATGAAGGCGGGTATGTCCGCGCGAGAGAGCAGATGGACGGTGATGTCCTCATGCTCGTTGCCGCCGCCCTCGCCGACTTTTCGAACGCCGCGCGCCCGGACCAGGGTGAAGCTTTCCGCGACCATGCCGGGCGAGCTGTGGAAGCGGCCGAGATGCTCAATCCGCTCAGCGGTGAATCCGGTCTCCTCCTCCAGCTCCTTGACGGCCGTGTCCTCGATCGTCGCATTGGGGTCCTCGTCGCCGACGAGGCCGGCAGGAAGCTCGAGGCAACGGCCGCCGACGGGGACTCGATACTGCTCGATGAGGATGATCTTGCCGTCGTGCTCGGCGAGAATGACGACCGCGTTGGTGCTTCCCGTCCGAGACACATATTCCCAGCGACCGCGCTTGCAGACGCTGATATACTTGCCTGCCCAGACCGTCTCGACCGGCGCGTCTTTGTCCGCGGTCATAGCTCGATCAGCTTGTCCGGAATCTCGTTGGGATTGGTTGCGGTCTTGGGAAAATGTTCGGCCAGAACGACGCCGATCTGCTGGATGGCGGCGCAGATGCCGTCGCCCGGCCGGCCTTCGCGGACATCGGCGAGAAGGGTCGCCATCGCCTCGCCCCAGACGTCGGCGTTAGTGACCTTGGTGATCGCTTCGTCGGCGACGATTTCGGCGCGGCGCTCGGCAATCGACAGATAAATGAGGATCCCGGCGCGGTTCTCGGTGCGTCGCTCGGCCGCGGCCTTGAAGATGGTGACGGCCCGACGCCGAACCCGGCGGTGCTTGGTCGCGCCAGGAGTGAGCGCCAGCCGAAGCGGCATCCATTTCAGGATCAGAAGCGCGACGGTGAACTTCAGCGCCGCAAAGAACAGAAGCAGCGTCAGCAGTTGCCCGATGCTCGGTTCCGGCTGCCAGCCGCCGAGGAGGAATCGATACCACCATTCCAACGCCGTGGGCCGCCAGGCCCCCCACGCCAGCACGGCGAACAGAGGCACCAGCGCCCAGTGCAGCGCAACGTCGTGGTAGGAATCGCTGAGCGGAGTCGTCACCGCGACGATTTCGCCGTCGCTCGTCGCTTCCGCGGCGGTAATCGCGGCGCCGATCCTGGCGCGATCGGCTTCGCTGATCTGCATCACCACGATCCCGACGCTCCGCCGCCGCCGAAGCCGCCTCCGCCGCCGGAGAAGCCCCCAAAGCCCCCGCCTCCGCCGAAGCCACCTCCGCCGAAGCCGCCTCCGCGCGACGCGCGCGCCGCTTCGCTAAGACCCCACAGCACAACCCATGGGCTGATTCCGCCTCGGCGGCTGCGATACGGGCTTCCGACCGGCCGCCGGAACTTCGACAGAATGATGAACCCGAAGATCATCGCCCAGAAGATCACCGGCAGCGCACCACCGCTGCTCGTCCGGTGCGCCTGCTCCTGCTGCTGGGCCTGTGCCGCCGCCTGCTCGGCCTGGTCGGGCGACATGCTCATGAGGCTGACGATCCGGTCGGCGCCCGCCTCGATCCCGCCGCCATAGTCGGGCGGCTTCTGCTTGAAATGCGGCAGGATCGAGTTGCGGATGATGATGCTCGACATCGCGTCGGTCACATAGGCCGTAGCGCCGTAGCCGACCTCGATCCGCACCTTGTGCTCGTTGGGCGCGACCAGAAGGATCACGCCATTGTCGAAGCCCTTCTGGCCGATTCCCCAGCTACGACCGAGCCGATAACCGTAATCCTCGATCGGATAGCCTTGCAGGCTCGGCACGGTAGCGACGACGAACTGCCGCCCCGTCTTCGCCTCCAGCGCCTGCGACTTGCCGGTGAGGTCGGCGACCTGCGCGGTAGTGAGGATGTGCGCGTCATCGACGACCCGCCCCGTCAGACTCGGAAACGTCTGGGCCGAAGCTGGCGCGGCAAGCGCGAAAAACGCAAGCCACAGGACCGCGAGAAAGCGGCTCACCTCAGCCGGCGGTGTTGAAGTTCACCGTCGGCGCCTTTTCGGCGCCCTCGGCGGCCTCGAACGGAACCTTCGGCTTGGAGCCGTAGAATATCTTCGCCCCGATCGCGTCCGGGAAGGTACGGATGGTCGTATTATACTGCCGAACCGTCTCGTTATAATCGCGGCGGGCAATTTCGATGCGGTTCTCGGTGCCCTCAATCTGGCTCTGGAGGGTCAGGAAATTCTCGCTCGACTTGAGCTGCGGATAGGCCTCAACGGTCACCAGAAGCCGACCGAGCGAGCCGGTGAGCTGGTTCTGAGCATTTTGGAACGCCTGCACCTTCGCGGGATCGCTAAGGTCGTTCGCATTCAGTTGAACGCTCGTCGCTTTCGCCCTCGCGTTGGTGACCTCGGTGAGAACGCTCTTTTCCTGGTTCGCATAGCCTTGCACCGTCGCCACGAGGTTCGGGACGAGATCGGCGCGGCGTTGATAGTCCGCTTGCAGGTCGCCCCAGGCCGCGTTCACCTTTTCCTCGGCCGTCGGAACGCTGTTCAGCCCGCAGCTGGCGAGTGCGACCGCAGCTAGCGGAGCAAGCAGAGCGAGCCTGATCGACGAACGGCGAAATGCGGTCATTTGCGGATCCCCTTGGTTTCGTGACTGCGTAGTTAGACTCGCCATCGCATCGTTTCAATGCTGTCTTATGACGGCAACACAGCAGGCAAACCGAATTGGCCTGTCCTCAGGCCGAAGGTTGTGGCGGCACACTGACTTCCATCGCGGCCGACGCCACGCGCTTTTCCTGAGCCCTGACCATCTCCTCGAAGCGCGGTTCGTCGCGAAGCGGGTCGAGATCGGTGTCGAGCCGAAGATATTTCACCATGGCTGGCGGAACCCGGTCAATGAACGTTCCGAGCAACTCGATCGCGGCGGTTTTGTCGCGCAGGTGCCGCGACAGGGCGCAGGCAAGATTCCAGCGCATCGTCAGATTATCGGGGTCCATCAGCAGCGCCCGCTTGATGAACTCCTTGGCGCGGTCGCCTTCGCCCAAGGCAGCCAGCGCAACCGCGCCGTGGCCGAGGGCGGACCCGTTCGACGGGTCATGGGAGAGCGCGCGCTGAGTCCTTTCCAACGTCATTTGCGAAGCACGATGCAGACCTTCGGGATCGCCGATCGCGCCGTAACAAGTCTCCAGCATGCCGGTGGAGTGAAAATCGCTGTCCATCAGCGATGCCGCTTTCTCGAAATAGGGAATCGCCTCGCGCATCTTGCCGCTCCGGCTGAGCAGCCGCGCGGCCTCCTTGTTCACTTCCCAGCTCTCCGGATCCTGTCGAAGCGCCGTCTGGATTTGCCGATCCGCCTCCTCAGGCTTTCCGTCCTCGTCGGCGAGATAGCGCGCCTTGACGCACAGCGCCTCGGGAAGATTCGGGTCGAGTTCGAGCGCGCGCTCTGCCGCCGCCAGCGCATCTTGCGGCTTGTCATGGCGGAAGCGCATCTCTGCCTGGGCGAGCGCGATCAGCGCCCAGGCATCAGCGTAGTTGGGATCAAGCTCCGTCGCCTGTCTCGAGATCCTGACCACGACTTCGTCGCGCCGGATGTCGCCATCGTTGCCGCTGATCCAGTGCTGCCGCGCCATCAAATACAGATTATATGCCTCGACGTTCGATGTGCCGCGCGTTTCTATTGCCTTCTTTTCCTTCGGAAGAAGCTTCAGCCGCAGCGCGGCGACGATCGCCTTCGAAATTTCATCCTGGATGGCGAAGATGTCGGTAAGGTCGCGGTCATAACGATCGGCCCAGACATGATCGCCCGCTTCGGCGTCGATCAGCTGGGCGTTGATCCGCACCCGGTCCCCCGACTTGCGGATGCTGCCTTCAAGAACGTGGGTGACGCTGAGCTGGCGGGCGATCTGGCCGACGTCCAGCGCCTGCCCCTTGAAGGTGAAGGCGGTATTGCGGGCGGTCACGGAAAGGGCGGAAACTTTCGACAGATCGGTGATGATGTCGTCGGTGATCCCGTCGCTGAAATATTCCTGTTCGGGATCGCCGCTCATGTTGATGAACGGCAGCACGCAAATGGCGACTCGCCGCACCGGCGCGCTCTTGCGCTCGGGCGGGGAGCCCGGCTGAACGGGGCTGCCGACCAGAAGCGCGATGCTGCTTTCGACCTTGCGCCAGCCGACCGTGCCGGTGTCGCCGCTCCAGCCGTTGAGGTCCGCGCACTGGATTTGGTTGAACGGCAGCGGCGGAAGAATGCCGTCCATCGTGACTTGTACCAATGTCCCGGCTTCGCGCGCGATATCCGCTTCCGCCCGCACCCACTGCGATCGCGCCGCTTCGGCCGACCACAGGACGACCACGGCCTTGGCTCCGCGCAGCCGCTCCTCGATGACGTCGCCGTAGGCGCGGTGAGCGGGCAATTCGTCGTCGCGCCAGACGCTGTAGCCGGCCGCGCGCAAGGCATCCGCGACCTGTTGGGCCTGGGCTTCGGTCGACCGGCCATAAGATACGAAAATGTCGGCCATGAACCCCGCCCACATTCAAACGAATGGATTGCGAATGCGCTATTAGAACAAATCTTTGCGCCGCGATATACTCGCAGCGCAAACAGGTAACCTCTTTCAATCATCGGCGATGGCGCTAGTTTGTCGTCCACACGACACAGTGCAGGAGGCGTGCATGCTGAAGGAATTTCGGGCCTTCATTGCAAAAGGCAACGTGCTCGATCTGGCGGTCGCCGTCATCATCGGCGCGGCTTTCGCCAAGATCGTGAGCAGCCTGACCGACGACATCATCATGCCGATCGTCGGCAAGATTTTCGGCGGCCTCGATTTCTCGAGTCATTTCCTGCTGATGGGCCCGATTCCCGCGGATTATCACGGGTCTTTGCGGGATTATGCCGCGCTCAAGAAGGCTGGCGCCCCAGTGCTTGGCTGGGGCCAGTTCCTCACGGAGGTCGTGAGCTTCCTCATTCTCGCCTTCATCATCTTCCTGATGGTGCGCTGGGCGACGAAGCTGATGAAAAAGCCGGAAGCGGAAGCGGCGGGGCCGACCGAGGTCGAGCTGCTGACGGAGATCAGGGACCAGCTGAAGACGCGCTAGGTCGCCAGGTCTCGACCGAGGCCGTGATGGCGAGCCTCAGGCTCGTCATTTCGGCCGGCCGGTGAATCCTGCTTCCTTCCGAAGAGCGTCGCCGTCCATCAGATAGCCGTCGCTCATCACCTGGTCGACATGGCGAAGATCGCCGATCCGCTGCTCCGGGTCGCCGTCGACGAGGAGCAGGTCCGCCTCCTTCCCGGCTTCGATCGAGCCGGTTCGGTTGTCGGCCTTGACGTTGCGCGCGGGGATGATGGTCGCGGTCGCCAGCGCCTCGGCCGGGGTCAGCCCGCCCTTCACGTACAGCTCGAGCTCGCGGACCAGCTCCAGGCCATAGCCGTCGGTTCCGGCGACGATCGGAACGCCGGCATGGTAGAGCTTCGCGACATATTCGCCCATGTGATCGACGCTCGCCTGGGCGTCGGCGCGAGTCATTCCAGGCAGGTACGGGATCGGCCCGGCCTTGAAGCCGCGCTCGGTGGCGGCTGGGACGGTCCCGACGAATGGCGCGTAGGCCGGGGCCGCAGTCCCGGCATTGGCCAGCAGAACGCCCTCGACGACCACCAAGGTCGGGTCGAGCGTGATCTGCTTCTTCGCCATCGTCGCGATCACCGTCTTCGTCGGCTCGGCGTCGAGATCGACATCCTTGAAATATTTGCCCGGTCCCAGGAGCCGCATCGTGGTGTTGGCCTTGTCGACGACGTCCTGAGGCATCGCCTGCATGGTCGCGAAATAGATGTGGGTGATCTCGTCGTAGCCGGCGTTGATCGCGTCCAATGTCCGCATTCCGGCGGGGATGTGCCCGTGAACGTGAAGTCCGAGCTCGTGCGCGAGCTTGGCTCCGGGCGGGATCCACGCCGGATTCATCGACGTGTAGAATTTCACCGCGGTGAGGTGGTTGGCGGCGATCTTGCGGACGGCGGCGAGAGTCTCGTCGAGATTGGAGACGGCGAGGCTGCCCTGCGCCACCAGCGGGCCTTTCTGGTCGACGATGACCGAATCCCAGCATTCGGGGGCAAGGAGCGTTCCCGCATTGCGCCGCTCGCGCTGTGAGACTTCCAGCTCGATCGGCCCGCCGGGATTGCGGCAGTTGGTGACTCCCAGCGCGATCTCGCTCACTGTCTGGAAATCGTCGCCGATATGCATGTGGCTGTCCCAAAGGCCGGGAACGAGGGTCTTGCCCTTGCCGTCAATGACGCGCGTGTCCGCCGGGAGCTTGGCGGGCGCGGCGGCGCCGATGCTTACGATCTTCCCATCCTCGGTGAGGACGTAGCAGCCTGCCAGGAACTGCCGCTTGGTGGCGTCGTACATCTTGACGTTGCTGAACAGGACCGGCCGCTTGGCGTCGGCTGTCAGGAACTTCTTCGCGGTCGCCGGCGCCAGTGCCGCGATCGCGGCATCCTGCGCGGCCTGCATCTTGTCGGCGTTGGCCTCGTAGCCGGCGGGCAGAAGGTTGAGGCCGACAAGCGCGCCGAAGAACTTGCCGTTCTCGACCCAAACCGGCTGAGGCGACTGCGAAACGCCCTTCACCATGACGAGGTCGACCTGCTTCTTGCCCTGCGGCCCGTCGACTTCGAGCGAAGCGACCTTGTCGGAGGTCGCGCGCCCGGATGGGAGGAGCGCAAGCCCTGCCTGCTTCGCCGCCATCAATCGGTCGATTTCCGGCGCGCTGCTCAGGAAAGGGCCGCCCTGCGCGAGATAGTAGGTCGGAGCGGAATAAGCCGCGCTGCCCTTGTCGACCGGGCTTGTCCACATCGCCTGTCCGTTGACGACGGCGAAGGTCTCGGCCGCGTCGCCCTGCGGCGTGACTCCGCGGATAACGATCTCCGACGGCATTCCGTCGGCGCCGACCCGCATCGTCTCGTCGGTTTCGAAGATCAGCCCGCGAAGCAGGATGGACTGGCGGAAGGCGAGCCGTCCATCGGGCATCGTCCACATATATTCGTCGCCGTGCTTCCCGGCGGTCGACACCACTACATAGTGCGTCGCGCCCGCGGGCGGGACGAGCAGCTGTTCCTTCGGAGTCGGGTCGGCGACTGCGGCGGACGCGCAGGTGGCAAGAAGTGCAGCTAGAACGATACGGCGCATTGGGCCCTCCCCGTTGGAGGAAGAAGCGTGGCACCGTCGCGTTGGAAAGGAAAGTGGGGGACTTCTGTTGCCCGGCGTCCCCCGTGCCGCTGGAATCCCCTTCTGTTGCCCGGTGGGGTCCGACCGCGCTTAAGCTTTGTAACGTCTGTCCGTTGGGACGTCAGTTACGCGGCAATCGCGAGTGCCTCGTTGTCGTTGGCACTTGTGTGAATGAGCCGTCACGGTGACTCGGTCCGACCGGCAATCGCGTCTTTATCGCACTCGTCGATCCTATTTCGCCCCCATCAACAGCGGCGCGCATGCGTGCCTGCGCGCCGCTGTTGGTGGAGGCGCCGGGGTACTGCCCCCCGGGTCCGAAATGCCTATTCCACGCGACAGTCTACCAGCGTAGCCGGGTTGCCCCGGCACGGATAAAATAGGGACTCGGGCCGGATTCGGCAAGGATTCCGCGACTTTGGCGAGGTCGCGCTGGCATTTGGCCGGAAAGTGCTGTTATCATTCGGAAGAACCACTTGCCACGCGAGGGAGCAGATGAAGAAGTCAGGTCTTGCAGTCGTTGCTTTCACTTTCCTGGCGCTCGCAGCCTGCGGGCGGAGCAATCAGGACCAGCTGAACCAGGCCGACATGAACGCAGCCGATAATCTCGACGTGCTCGCCAACGACGCGGCGAGCCAGGCCTCCGAGCAGAACGTGCTGCAGAACCAGCAGGGGCAGCTCAACAAGGAGGCGACCGACAATGCGACGGGCGCCGAGACTCCGGCCGACGAGAACATCCAGGGGATGTAGCGGGCCTTTTTCTTGTCTTTCGGCTTCCCTAGGAGAGGCCGATGGCAAGCACACCGGCGATCCCTGCAGCGACGCTCGTCACCGTGCGCGAGCGGCCGGGCAGCGCGCCCGAGCTGCTGATGGTGGAGCGCGCCGAGGGAATGGCCTTCGCGGCCGGCGCCCTCGTGTTCCCGGGCGGGCGGATCGACGAGAGCGACCGGCAGATGGCGCGGTCAGAAGAGGCGGCGGCGGCCGTCGCTGCGATCCGCGAGACCATCGAGGAAGCGGCGATACCGATCGGCCTGTCACCCGTCCCGTCGCCGGAAGCCTGCCTCCAGCTCCAAAGCGAATTGCTCGCCGACCGGCCGTTGGGGTCGCTTCTCGAGAGCCATGGCCTCGAGCTTCGGATTGATTTGCTGATCCCGTTCGCGCGCTGGGTGCCGAAGTTCCACGCGACCCGCCGGTTCGACACCCTCTTCTTTCTCACCCGGGCGCCGGATGGCGAGCGCACGCCCCATGTCGTCGAAGGCGAATGCAGCGGGGCGTTCTGGATCAGCGCCGCCGAAGCGCTGGAGCGGGAGCGGCGCGGCACCGCGCGCCTGATCTTCCCCACCCGCCGCAACCTGGAACGGCTGGCCAGCCACTCGAGCTTCGAGGAAATGAGCGCTGACGCCGAGGCTCACCCGATCGAGCCGATCAGCCCGTGGGTCGAAGAGATCGGAGGTGAAAATTTCATCACGATCCCGGAGGGGATCGGCTATCCGGTGACCCGCGAAAAGCTCGACGGCCTGTGGAGAGGGTAGCCGGTTCGCACTGAGTCGCTGCACCGCACAATGAAAAAGGGCCCGCGGCAAGCCGCGAGCCCGTTTCCTGCTCCAGTGGGTCTGAAGCTTATTTCAGGTGGTTCGAGAGGTGCTTGTTCATCTCGAACATGCTGACCCGGTCCTTGCCGCCGAAAATCGGCTTGAGGGTCGAATCGGCCATGATTTCCCGTTTGTTTTGAGGATTTTGCAGGTTGTTCTTGCGGATGTGATCCCACACCTTCGAAACGACCTGACTGCGCGGCAGCGGTGCGCTGCCGGTGATCTTCGCGAGATCCGCCGAGGGTTGAACCGGACGGGCCAGCCCGCCCCCTGCTTTACGACCAGTCGCTTGTGCCATTTAGCCCTCCTGTTGTCCTATTGTTGATAGAGCGCAAAGCGCCCCTCTTTGCAATGGCGATTCCACTGAACTCACCGAGGGAAAGTGCCGAACGGGACCACCCTGTTACCGCTGTCGTGCCCAATGTCCGCGGGCCTGCCCAGTTCGATCCCCGAACGAGCGCACCAGTCGGCGACGATCGCCTGTTCGTCCGAGCCGAATTGGGGGTCGTTTTCGGGGATGTCGGAGGCGCGCCCGAGCCGGATCCTGGCGACCTTACGGACGTTCGGGCTGGAGGTGACGTGGAACATCAGCCGGTCGATCCGGTAATGATGCTCGCCGACCTCCTCGATGAGCAGCTCGACGCCGGAGAAATCGGGCTCGAGCGGGGTTCCGAGCAGGGTCGAAAGCACCGTCAGGTTGAATGCCATCGCCGGCTGCCGGAGGTGCGGCTCGATCGCCGCCGGGTCGCGGCGCACGAGCCACTCCAGCGCCCGCTTCACGGCCGGATCGCCGCCGTCGCGAAGCGCGTCCTGCGGCATGGGGCCGTGCGCGACCGCAAGCCCCGCCTTGTGAAAAGCCGCGAGCAGGAAACCGGTGTCGCTGTAGCCCATGAACATCTTGGAGCGCGCCGCGTCGGGCAGGTCGCGCGCCGCGGCTTCGGCGATTCGGTTGGCCCCGTATCCGCCGCGCGCGAACCACACCGCGTCCACGCCCGGGTCGGCCATCACTTCGCGCAACGCGGCGAGCCTTTGCTCATCGCTGCCCGCGAAGTGCCCGGCGCTGAGGAAGCATTGCGGGTGGAAGAAAAGCTCGCAGTCGCCGCGGGCGGAGGCGATCGCCTCCACCCGATGCGCCGCCTCGCGGCTCAGTGGATTGCTCGGCGCGACCACGGCGATTCTCATTCGACAGGGTTATGAGGAGATCGGCAGCCTTCGCAATGGCAGCTAGTCGACACGCCCTTCGAGACCGGCCGGACCGACGGAGGGGCGTGGCCCCCCTAGTAATCCGCCGTCGCGCTCAATAGGGGGCCCGCCATGGACTCGACGGCTTATTTCTTTTGCGGGATCGGCGGCAGCGGGATGCTCCCCCTCGCCTCCATCCTTCGCGCATCGGGAGCCAAGGTTGCGGGATCGGACCGGTCGCTCGACGCCGGCCGGATGGCGCCGAAGTTCGACTATCTCCGCTCGCTCGGTATTCGCCTCTTCCCCCAGGACGGCTCCGGGCTTCAGCCGGACATGACTCTCGTCACCTCCGCTGCAGTCGAGGACACCGTTCCCGACGTCATCCGCGCCAACGAGCTGGAACTTCCCCACCTCCGTCGCCCGGAACTTCTCGCCAAGCTCCTCAATGACGCGCAGCACAGCGTCGCAGTCGGCGGCACCAGCGGCAAGTCGACCGTAACCGGGATGATCGGATGGATCCTCCACGCGACCCATCGCCAGCCGACGGTGATGAACGGCGCGGTGATGAAGAATTTCGTGACCCCGTCGGCGCCGTTCGCCAGCGCGCTCGTCGGAGACCCCGAGCTGTTCGTCAGCGAAGTCGACGAAAGCGACGGGTCGATCGCGCTCTACAAGCCGGAAATCGCGGTGCTGACCAACATCAGCCTCGACCACAAGGAGCTGGTCGAGCTTCGCGGATTGTTCGCGGGCTTCCTCGCCGCGTCGCGCAAGGCGGTGCTCAACCTCGACGATCCGGAGACACGCGCGCTCGCCGAAGCGCTGCCGAGGGAGAAGCTCGCCGGCTACGGCTTCGATTCTCCGGGTGCGGACTTCGCCGGGCGCAATCTGGAGCTGCTCCCGGGCGAAGTGACGTTCGACGTCGATCACGCCGACAAGCGCCATCCCGTGCGGCTGAACCTGCCGGGGCGGCACAATGCTTCCAACGCCTTGGCGGCGATCGCGGCGGCCCGCCAGCTGGGCGTTGCCGTCGCCGACTCCGCCGCGGCCTTGGAGCGCTTCGATGGGCTTCGGCGCAGGCTCGAGACTGTCGGGAAGGCCGGCGGAGTCACCGTCATCGACGATTTCGCCCACAACCCCGACAAGATCGACGCCAGCCTCGCCACTCTTCGCGCTCACCCGGGCCGCCTGCTGATCCTGTTCCAGCCCCATGGCTATGGTCCGATCACGAAGATGGGTGAACAGCTGGCGGAGAGCTTCGCCAAGGGAATGGCGAAGGACGACCGGCTTTTCCTTCCCGATCCCGTTTACCAGGGCGGCACCGTCGAGCGCACGCGCGGGTCGGACTGGCTCGCGGAGCAGGTCCGGGCGAAAGGCGCCGACGCCGAGCACGTGCCCGATCGTGTCGAGATCGGCGACAAGCTGCTCGCCGAAGCGCGGCCGGGCGACCGGATCGTCATCATGGGCGCGCGCGACGATACGCTTGCCGAATTCGCCCGCGAGCTGGTGCGGCGGCTGGGTTGAAACCGGCGGCGGCCCAGAGCTGTTGAAGGAGTCATGGCCGGAACCGTCACAGGCTGGAAGCTCCCGCGCGACGGCGAGCGCGATCGGCTCCTGGAGCTGTTCCCGCCGACATACGAGCAGACAATCGCCGATCATGTGACCCTGAGCGCTGGCGCTCCGGACAACACGCCGCTGCCGCCTGAGGTCGATTCGCGGATTGTCGGGCGTGCAGACGACGGCGAGGGCCTCGAATGCCTGGTCGTCCAGGTCGACGGCAACACCGATCGCCCGGACGGCTCGACCTATCACATCACCTGGTCGCTTGGACCGGGGCGCAAGGCGAAGGAAAGCAACGACGTCCTTCGGGAGGACGGGTGGCGGAGACTCGATCGAGCGATTCCGATCCGGGTGGAACCGGCAATCTTCAAATGGTGAACAAGCAGCCGCACCTGTTCCTCGATTGCGACGGCGTGCTCGCCGACTTCGATGCGGGGGCAAAACGGATCCTGGGGATGACTTCCGCAGCGTTCGAGGAGCGGCACGGCAAAAGCGAATTCTGGAAGCGGCTGGCTCGGGCGCGCAACTTCTACGGCGATCTTCCGCAGATGCCCGACGCGCAGAAACTGTTCCTGGCGGTCAGGCATTTGAAGCCGACGATCCTGACCGGGCTGCCACTGGGCAAATGGGCGGCGCCGCAGAAGGAGCGCTGGGCCGCCGAGCATTTCCCCGGCGTGTCGATCATCACCACCATGGCGCGGCAGAAATATCTGCACATGGACGGCGGCGATGTGCTGGTCGACGACCGCGACAACCACCGGCACCTTTGGGAAAATGCCGGCGGGATTTTCATCCACCACAAGAATGCGGACGATACGCTACGCCAGCTGGCGGAGATCTATCCTTCGGTCAAAGCCGACGCGTAGCTGCTCAGGCCGCGGCCCGGACGTCGACCTTCTCGACCCACTCCGGCCAGAAAGCCGGTTCGCGGCTCGACCAGCCGGGAGCGGTCGCCGCGCTTTCGCTGATCGACTGGAGAAGCACCCGGCGCCGGTCCGGGTGAAGGTGCGGAAGCGCGGCTGCCGCGCAGAAAGCCGCCGGCAGCCACGGGCGAGCCGATGCTCCGACCAGCCGCTCGTAGAGGAAACGGAAAGCGGCGAAATTCGGAAGCCGATCCTGGCCGAGATCGAATGCGGCAAGAGTGATGAGGGTGCCGATGAACGGCTCGATCATGTCGAGGCCGCTGTCGTCGGGCACCTGCATCCGCAGGTGATCGATCTGCTTGTAGAGTCGGGACTGGGCACGGATCGAAGCGGCTTCGGCCTCGTCGCGGGCCCAGCAGTCGATGGCGTCGCGGCGGCCGTAGGCGACATCCAGCGAACGGCGGATGTAGCGCTGCGTGGCCTTGGAAAAGCCCGCGAACTCCTTCATTTCCGAGATCAGCAACGCGCCGTTGGCTGGTTGGCTGGTCCTCGTAATCATGATCCCGACTCCTTTTGCCCAAGCGGGATCATGCGGTTTTTAGAGTTACGTTTTGCTTAACCACTTATCCCACCCACGTTCAGCATTGAATCAGAGGGGACCAGGGTTCGCAACGTTATTATTTCACGCGGCCGGACAACGCCGGGCGGTGTTGATTATGGGCAACGCATTCGGAACGCCGCCGTTATGGTTTCGACTCGCGGTGTTCCTCGAATCCGGAAGACGGGACCGGCTCACCATGCTCGGGCAAAACGACAGAAGGAGGGTCGGAAGCGTCCATCGATTCATCGCTCCCGACATCGACCTTCGCGTCCTTGTCGGTCGGGTGCTTGCGAAGCTTTTCTTCCAGCTCCGGCTCGGGGTTCCTCTGCTCGATGACCGGGGGCGGCCGTCGCTTCTTTTCACTTGTCTCGTTCATTGCCTCAACCTCCCGCAATCGGTTCGCGACTAGAACGACCGGAGCTGGATAGCCGTTCCTGCGCTCGGGCGATTTCGACCGGCGGCTCGGCACGTTCTGCGAACACGCAATCGGGCCGATGGTCGCCTGTTCGCCCAGCGAGTAGAAGCAGCGCGATGAAACCGCTTCGCCACCCATTACTCGAGAAACGCTTTTCCGACTGGCCGTTGGCGGTCAGGTCGATCCTCGGATTCTGGCTGTTTTATGCGGTGACGGTGGTCGCCCGCGCCTTCCTTGGCCGCGACCCGATGACGGTTCTTCAGAACAAGGCGCTGACGGTCAGTGCCGGCATTGGCCTCACCTTCGCGATCTATGGCATCCTGGTCCTGCTCGCGGCCAGGTCGAGCCTTCGACGCCGCGCGGTAGTTGCCGTCGTCGCCTCTCTTACCGCAGCCGCGGCGATGGCCGGAATCCTCATCTACGCCGATCGCTACCAGGACAAGCCGCAGGACGAAGTTCATTACGTCTCGAAGGAAGGCTATCGGATCACCGAGCTCGGCAACGAAACGAGGATCGACCGGGACGGCGCTGCGCCGCTGGTCGTGACCTGGCCGCGAGTCTCGGCCTTGCCGCCGTACGAACAGTTCCGGATTGCCGCCGATTCGACCGTCGGCTGGTTGTTCTTCTTCATGGCGTGGAGCGCTTTTTACCTGGCCATCAAGGCCCAGGAACTGGCGCTGACGGCGGAAAGGCGAGCGGCCGATGCCGAAACCGCGGCACAATCCGCGCAGCTTCGAGCGCTTCGCTACCAGATCAATCCGCACTTCTTGTTCAACACGCTCAATTCGCTGTCGTCGCTGGTGATGACCGGCCGCAACGATCGCGCCGAAGCGATGCTTCTGGCGCTCTCCACCTTCTTCCGGAGCAGCCTTTCGCTCGACGCCGCCGCCGACATCACGCTCGCCCAGGAGATCGATCTCCAGCGGCTTTACCTCGAAATCGAGAAGAGCCGCTTCCCCGACCGGCTGCAGGTCGAGATCGACGTTCCGGAACAGCTTCGGACGGCGCGCCTGCCGGCGTTGATCCTGCAGCCGATCGTCGAGAATGCGATCAAATACGGTGTCTCAAAGACACGCCAGAAGATGTTGATTCGCATAGCTGGTCGAACGCTTCCTGACGGGCGAATGGAGATCAGCGTCAGCAACCAGCTGACCAATGGCCGAAAGAATGAGGTTCCGGCCGCGACCCACGAAGGAACCGGGCTCGGCCTCGCCAACGTCAGCCAGAGGCTCGAGACCCGCTTCGGGTCGAAAGCCGACTGCCGCTATGGCCCGACCCGCAGCGGCGGGTACAAGGTCACCCTCACCATGCCCGTGCAGGACAATGGCTGATCCCGCTTCCCTTCGAATCCTGATTGCCGATGACGAGCCGCTGGCGGCCGAGCGGCTGCAGGTTCTCCTCGCGCGAGCCAAAGGCGCGACCCTCGTCGGGACCGCGAGCGATGGCGAATCCGCGATCAGCATGGCGGCGGCCGTCACGCCCGACGTGCTCCTTCTCGACATCGCCATGCCGGGCCTCGACGGGATCGACGTTGCCCGGGCGCTGGCGAGCCAGGAGCCTGGCCCCGCCGTCGTGTTCGTGACCGCCTTTGACCAGTTCGCCGTCGCCGCTTTCGAAGTGGCTGCGGTCGATTATCTGATGAAACCGGTCGACCCCGAGCGGCTTCAGCGAGCGCTGGACCGCGCCCGGGACTATGTCGAGCATCGCCGGGCGCCTTCGGCCAAGGTCGCCGAGCCGTCGAAATGGATCGACGAGTTCTGGGCCTCCGACCTTAGCGGACTGGTCCGAATCGCCGCCAAGGACATCGATCGGGTATCCGCGGAGCGCGATTACATGCGGCTCCACGTCGGTCGGCGAAGCTGGCTCATCCACCATTCGATGACCGCGCTCGAGGAAGGCCTCGACCCTTCGCTATTCGTTCGGCTGCACCGCTCGGCCATCGTTCGCAAGGACTTCATCAGCGGCTTCACGCGCAACCCGTCGGGGCGCTGGATCGCGCGGCTTGCCGACGGAACCGAGCAGCCAGTGGGGCGCCTTTATTCGGACCGAGTCCGGGCGATCGCCGGGCGCTAGACCGCCCGCGACCGCCGTCTCTTCTTTGTCGTCGCCCTGTCGACCGCTCCCGCAACGGCGACGTCCATCGTCACATTGCCCACTGTCCGGAACATGTCCGGCACCGGCTCGACCGCGATCAGCATTCCGAGCGGCGCGATCGGCACGCCCATCGCCATTGCGATCGGGGCGATCGAGGTGAAATAGCTGACCTGTCCCGGCAGACCCGGAGCCGAAATCGACGCGAAGGTCGCGACCGCAACTCCGGCGACGAACGGCCCGACCCCGAGCTTCAGCCCCAGCACGTCGGCGATGAAAATCACGACCGCGATATTCATCGCCGGGCCGGTTACGCGGAACAAGGCCGCGGCCAGCGGAAGCACGACGTCGGCGGTCGGCATGCTCACGCCCAGCCTTCTGGCCGACAGCAGCATGACCGGAAGCGAGCCCGTCGACGACTGGGTCGAGAAGGCGATCGCCTGCGTCGGCGCCATCGCCCGCGAGAACGCCGCCAGGTTGAACCGCGAGGCAGCCACCGCGACGACATAGGCGATCGCGATCATCACCAGCCCGACCGCGATGTAGACAAGCACGAAGCGGATCACCGCCCCGAAAACCGCCGCTCCGGAAGCGGCGCCAGCTACGAACGCCAGCGCGAACACGCCGATCGCGGCGACTCGCAGCACCCAGCCGATGATGACGAGCATCGCATCGCCGAGCGAACGGAAGAAATCGACGACCGGCTTGCGCCTCGACGGCTCCATGACGGTCAGAGCAAGGGCAAGAAAGAGTGTGAAGACGACGATCGGGAGCATGTCGCCGTTCGACGCGGCGGCAACCGGGTTGGAGGGAATGAAGGAGCGAACGAAGTCGCTTAAGCCGGCGACGGAGCTCTGGACTTCGCTGGGGTTCACGGCCGCGAAGCCGGCCCGCATCGCCTGTTCCGCCGCCGGGGGAAGCGGGAACAGGCCGAGCAGTAGCGGCGTGGCGATCGCGCCGACGGCTGCCGAAACGAAGTAGAGGCCAAGGAACCAGGCAATCGCCAGAGTTGCGATTCGCCCTTCGCTCGCAATCTCCGCGCTGCCGACGATCCCCTTGACGAGAAGGGCGACGACCAGCGGAATCACGGTCATCTTGAGCGCGTCGAGCCACAGGCCGCCGAGGGTGCCGAAGATCGAGATCGCCAGCCCGCGCGATTGCGGGCCGAGCGTATTGGCGGCCATGCCCGCGAGCAGTCCGAGCACGAGCGCCGCGACGATGATCCAGGCGCTGACGCCGAACGGCTTTCGACCAATCTGCGCTTCGCTGTCGCCGTTCAAGCAGGCTTCCTGAACTTGAACACGAAGCGATCGGTATGCCCGCGGATCTTGGGGTCGAAGACAAGAAGCGTGTGATCGTCGGCGGGATTACGGAGAATGTCGCTGCTTCCGACGAACTTGAACCCGGCGCGTTCGAAGTCCGCCTTCACGACCGCCGGATCGATCCGGTGGAACTTCTCGACCGTCGCCCGAGTGTCGGCATTGGGGTTGGCGATGTGGTCGATGACTCCGATGACCGCACCCGGCTTCATCGCCGCATAGACCGCCTTCACGAACGCCGCGGGATCCATGTGCGGAATGCCGTATTTGGCGTTCTGCCAATAGGTGTCGTGATAATTGTCGTTGAGGATCACGAAATCGGCGGACTTGGCCGCCAGCTTCGGCGTCTCGAACGGACTGACGGTGATCGACACGTTGGGGGTCTTCGCCTCGAAAGCCTCGAATGCGGCTTTCGTCTTGGCCGAATAAAATTGAGTCGGCTCCCACACCGTGACGTGGCCCTTCGGACCGACGGCCGGAGCCATGATCTCGGACCAGTATCTGTTGCCCCCGAACAGGTCGAGGACGTGCATGCCCCGCTTCAGGCCGAGAAAGGCGAGGACCTGCGCCGGCTTGCGGCCTTCGTCCAGCTTCACATTGTCCGGGTCTCGGGCGGGATTGGCGACCGCCGCAGCGATCGGCGATTTGGCGGCCGGTGCGGCTGGCGCCGTCGAGGCCAAGGATGCAAGAGCGAATGCAAGCAGCAGATTGCGCATGGTCACCTCCCAGTCCGCGCACGTTATCGCCGCTGCGTTGGGAGCGCCAGCCATAGCGGAACCCACTTTTTTCGCCTTGCGTTCACCGCTAAAACAATGCGTTCCAACGGCCTGGGGGAAACGCCGATGGCTACTGTCGCAACTTCGACTCAAGATCGCCTCGCATCCGAGCGCAAATTCTACACTCGGATGGCGCTGTTCCTGGCGTTCATCGTCCTGCTCGGGTTCGGCCCGAGCTTTTTCCTGCGCGGGGTCGTGCCCTCTTATCCGAGGCCGAACCCCACGCTCACGCCGTGGGTGGTCTTCCACGGACTGGTCTTCACCACATGGATGGGCATCCTGATCGCCCAGACGCAGCTGATCGCGGCGCGCAAGCACGCTGTCCACATGGCTCTCGGCAAGCTCGGGATGCTGTTCGCGATCCTGATGATCCCGGTGATGTACCTGACCGCCGTCTGGCAGGTCGCACGGGCCAACCAGCCGCCGTTCACCGATGCACTGACCTGGACGATCGTCCCGCTGGCGACCATCATCCCGTTCGCGATCCTGGTGTGGGGCGGCTGGGACAAGCGCCGCGACGCGCAATGGCACAAAAAGCTGATGCTGTGCGCGGCAATCCTGGTCGTGATGGGCCCAAGCATCGGCCGGTTGCCGATCGCTCCACCGACCGTGCCCGGGTTCACTGTCCAGATGCTTGCGGGATTCCTGCTGTTCGTGCCGCTGGTCGTCCGGGATCGCCGCACCCTGGGTCATGTCCATCCCGCAACCAAGGTCGGGATCTTCATGGCGGCGCTGTGGGTGATGTTTCCGTTGACCGTGTTCTGGGCAGGCCTCGACTGGGCATCGGTCGCAGCCAAGCTGCCTGGAGTGGCAGGCTGATTGCTACATTGCGATCGTGAAGACGACCGATTGAACGTAAAAACTCTTCATCGACCTGCCGTCAACGTCGCGAGCAGGCTTGAAGTGCGCGCGCTTGAGCAAGACGTTGCAGCTGGTCCTGGCAAAAACCGGGTCGGGCGTTGATTTGAGTGGAACGCAATCCACTGGACGACCGCGTTGATCGATGGTGATTCTTACTTCGGTCTTGCCATTCATTTCCTTCTTGAGCGCGGCGAGTGGAAAATCAGAATAGCTGAACGGCATTCCGAGGAGCTTTTGGGTTGTTTTCATTCGCTTTTGCTGTTCGATTGGGATGCCCCATGCCGCGCCAAGCTTGAGAGCGCAGTCTGACAGCACGTCTAGCGCAGGGCCGAGTTCCGGAACGGCAAAGCTCTCGTCAACCTCCCCCGGAAGGTCGACTGAGACGATACCGGACTGAACGGCGGTCAATAAGTATGTCCGCATGACGCCTGCTTCGATCCGACGCACGGGTTTTCCAAGTGAATCGTAAGCACTGAAAATGGCGCCAATCTTCTCACCACCGAATGTTAGGTGGCCCCGTGCGGCGAACGATGACTCACCCTTGGTTCCACTCGTGAAGACGATCACGCGAACGGACAAATCGGTTGGCATCTGCCGTAATGTTAGGATGAGAGGGTCTGCGTCGGTCCCGTAGGACCGCGAGAGGAGACACTTGTCTTCGCCATATTCCGCAACCCACTTTCCTGTCGGCTGCTTGGGAACATCTGCCGCGGCAAGCGCCGACGACACGGCCAGCGACGAGAGCGCGACAAAACGGATAAGCACGATTCACCCCCAGACCCGAGCCGGTCCAGATTATCCTCTCGGTGGCTTCTTTGCGAATCGGTGCCCAGCGAACAACGCCTTGCGCCGCTGCAGGATTTCTTCGCGGGCGCAGCCTCCTGCTCCGCCCGTCAGGCGGCAGTCCTTGCCGCGGGCGTCTGGGCCGCCATCGACCGGAGCAGCCTCAGCGCCTCGTGCGCCGAGAGCGCCGCACCTTCCTGCCACTGCCCCTGGTAGCTCAAATGCTCGCCTGCGAAGACGATCGGCCCCTCCGGTTTCAGCAGCTCGGCGTAACGCTCGCCGCGTTCGACGACTCCCTTCGGCCCATCACTCCAGAGCACGCCGACCCCGCTGGCCCAGGGCGTCTGCGCCCATGAAACCGTGAGCGGCTTGTCCAGCAGGTGCGATCTGCCGGGATGAAGCGCCTCGACCGACTCGCGGCAGATCCGGAATCGATCGCCGAAGGACAGCGCCGAAAAGGCTTCCGGATTTTCCCGCCGCGTCCAGCCGGCGACATAGCCGGCGACGAGCACGCCTTTCGGACTATTGAAGCCGCCCGACGGATAGAGGAGATTTTCGTTCAGCCGGTCCGTCCAGGCGATTCCACCATAGAGGAAATCGTCTCTCTCCCAGAAGCGCGGGCTTTCGAAGCCCACTTTCACGCTCTGCAAATAGGGAATCCCGCTCAGTGCCGCTTTCTTGGCTGTCGAGAAATCGTTGGGAATTGCCGAAAGTAGCGGCGCCGGCAGGGTGCAAACGCAAAAATCGGCCTCGGTAACAGCGGCTCCGTGCTCGACGCGCACGCGCCGGCCAATGCGCCGGATGGCCGTGACCGGCGTGTCCAGCCGCACCGACGGCTTCACCCGATCGTAAATCGCATGCGCGATCCGGTCCATTCCGCCGACCGGCTGGAACATGGTGGGCTGCATGTCCCAGATGTTGTCGAAAATGTAGGGCACTGGAGTCTTTGCCGACGCGGAAAGCAGCGCGTCCCACGACAGCGGGGGAAGCGGCACCGGGGCCTGGGCATAGCCGCCAGGCTCGACCGCATAGCCGTTGCTTCCGCGCGGCGCATAGTCGCCTTTCGGGTTGAGCGACCCATAGGGGGCGAGGAGCTGGCGAATGGCGGCGAGCTCGTCCTTCGGCACCGCCTGGTCCAGTGCATGCTGGTCGATGGCCTTGGCGAGCAGCTCGGCCATTCGACCGCGCATGTCGCTCACCATCCGCCGCTCCGCATTCACCTTGCCGCCGAAGTCCCAGCCGGCGTTGCGGTTGGTGTTGACGAACACCTCCATCGGCACCGCGAAGCGTCGCGCGTAGCCGAGGATGACCTGATGGGTCGACGGAATCCGAGCGGCCCCCGCGTTGAAATAGAGGCCGTCGTCGAAGCTCGCATGCTGGTCCGGGCGGCCGGTCTGCACGACCCGGTCGCCGCCTCGAATGGTCCACGCGCGGCCGCCGATCCGGCTGCTGGCTTCGAGCACCGTGACCCGGTAGCCGGCCCGCTGCAGCTCATAGGCCGAGACCAGGCCGGCGATTCCGGCGCCGAGGATCACCACCGACTTGCCATCGCCACTTCGCGGCGGGAGCGCGAAATCCTCGGCGGCCGCAGGCGTCGGGATTGCCAGCCCCATCGCCTCCATCGCCATATAGGCTGCGCCTGCTCCCCCGACCGCTCCGATCCGCTGAAGCAGGTTACGACGACTAAGTGCCATCGACGCCCTCCCCTTTCGAGCCATCCCTACAATGCCACGGATCAGCGCCCGCCGCTCTCAAATTTCTGGGCGCGAGCGCATCGCCTTGCGCTCCGGCGCGTTGGGCAATCAGCAATCGTAGAACAACTTGAAAACGGGAGAGCAAGATGGCTGACGACCAGATCGACACGCTCAATTCGCTGCTGAAGACCACCATCGACAGCGTCGACGGATATCGAAATTCGGCCGAGGAACTGGACAGCAAGCGCCTTCGCGACGTCTTCCGCGAGAACGCGAGCGAGCGGGAACGGGTCGTCGAGCGGCTTCGCGACGAAGTGCGCCGAATGGGCGGGCAGCCCGCCGATTCCGGCTCGGCGATGGGCGGCATGCATCACGTGTGGGAGGACCTCAAAGGCGCGATCAGCGGCCATGACGAGCAGGCGGTCATCAACCAGACCGAGAGTGCCGAGGACTATCTGAAAGAGCAGTTCGAAGACGCCCTGAACAAGCTGACCGGCGATCCCCGCCAGGTCGTCGAGCAATGCTATCAGCAGGTCCGGCAGGGCCACGACGAGATCAGCCGAATGAAGCATGCGATGGAAGCGGCCGGCTGAAGGATGATCGTTTGTTGACGCGGCTGCCCGGCAGGGCGCCGCCTCAATCGACCAGGGGCTGAGCGAACAATTCGAAGCGGAGGCTATCGATGAAGCTCACTCATGTTCTTGTCGCCGCGGCTGCGCTCGCCGCGCCCGCGGCCGCGCAGAGGCCGACGACGGTCGTGCCGATCCTGCTCTATAGCTACGGCTACACGCCGAGCCCGATCGTTCTGAGGGCGGGAGTGCCGGTGACTCTGGTCTTCAACAATGTTTCGGGAAGCGGACACAGCTTCAAGGCGCCAGCCTTTTTCGCCTCCGCACGGATGCTGAGCGGCATGACGATGGAGGGCGACGTTCACGTGATGCCGCACCAAAGCCAGTCAGTGACGGTGATCCCGGTGCGCGGGACCTATCGGGTGCACTGCAGTCATTTCTTCCATGACCAGCTTGGGATGCACACGTCGATCTACGTGCAATAGACGCGCCGCTCAGCCCGTTCCGCCGCCGCTGTCGCTGGAGTCCTGGGTTTCGGGCGTCGGCGCACCGTTCTGGTCGATTTGCAGCCAGTCGTGGAATGGCCGGTGGAACAGCATGTCCATGACCTCGAACTCCAGCCCCCCCGGCTGGTTGGTGTTGCTGTTCCACAGCGCGACGACTCCGCTCTTCTTGCGCGGGTCGAACAGGATCAGCGAGCGATAACCGTCGACTCCACCGCGATGGCCGACGATCCGATGGCCGCCATAATCGTAGCTCCGCCAGCCATAGCCATACCAGGCGGCCTCAAGCGGGTCGGAAGGCATATGCAGCCGCCTGCGCTCGTTAGGCGTCTTGACCAGCGGGGCATGAAGCGCGTTGAGCACGCGCGGCGAGATCACGTCCGGCATTTCGCCCATCTGCGCCAGCATCCACAGCGCCAGGTCTTTGATGTCGCTGTTGACTCCGCCGGCCGCGGGGACGCGGTAATAAGCATCGGAAAGCTGGATCTCGCGCCGGCCGGCATTGTGCGGGTGCGCCCAGCTCTTCGAGTCCATCAGTCCGTCGCGGGTCACGCTGGCGCTGGTCATCCCGATCGGATCGAACAGCCGGCGCTTGAGCACCTGCTGGTATGTCTTGCCGGTTTCGTTGCGGACGATTTCCGACGCCGCATCGTAGGCGACATTCTCGTAGTTCCAGCACGTTCCCGGTTGGCAGACGAGGCTTAAGCTTCCGATGTCCTGGCGGATCTGGCGCGGATCCTGGCCGTCTTCCAGCCGCTCGTCATAGGCGTTGTGATAAATGCCGAGCCGGTGGCTCAACAGGTCGGCGACGCTCGCCCTTTGATCCGCTCCGTCGGGAAGCCTCAGCGTCGTCTTGTACACGGAAATGGGCGCGCCGAGGTCGACCTTCCCCTGCTCCGCGAGCTTGGCGACCATCGTCGCGGCGACTCCCTTCGACAGCGACGCCCAGCGGAACACCGTTTCGGCTGTGACGGGGTCGTTCGATCCGGCAGCGGTTTCGCCATAGCCCTTGAGAAACGTGATCCGGCCGTTTTCGACCACGCCGACGGCGAGCCCGACCATCGTCGGACGCTGCATCAGCCGCTGAAGCCGCGCGTCGAGCAGCCTGTAATCGACATCATGCCTCGCAGCCGGGCTGACCGTCGCCAGCCGGGCGTGCGCCGAAGCGGCCTCCTTTTGCTGTTGCGAGTGCGGGCCGGGCCGAGTCGCGACCAGGGCCGAGCCGAGAATGAGCGCGCCGGCCCCGATTGCGACCTTGTGCGATGTTTTCAAGCGACCAACTCCCACCCCGTCCGTGCTGTTGCCGCACACGCTCAGCCGCTCAACAGCTCAATCGGTCCGCTGCGACGAAACGACGGTAGCTTACGACGAACGCCGAAGGCGGCGCGGCTGGCAATCGTCAAGTCGCTCGCTTAAGGCGTCGGCGGGAGGGCACGGCCTTGCGGTTCTTGAAGACGCTGTTCTGGATTGTCGTTGCGGTGCTGGTGAGCCTGTTCGCCGCGCGCAATTGGCGCGACGTGACGATCAGCCTGTGGGGCAATCTCGAAGCCGACGTGAAGATCCCGCTTCTTCTGGCCGCGATGTTCCTCATTGCCCTGGTCCCGACGGTGCTCGTCTATCGCGCCAGGATCTGGCGGCTCAACAACCGGATCGGCATGGCGCGCCGCGGACCTCCACCCGTTGCGGCCGAGGAGCCGGACTCGAGCGAATGAGCCCGATCTTCGTCGCCATCGACACGCCCGACCTGGAGCGCGCTCGGGAGCTGGCGAACAGCGTCAGGCCGCTCGCCGGAGGAGTGAAGCTCGGGCTCGAATTCTTCTGCGCCAACGGACCGGCTGGAGTGCACGCAATCGCTTCCATCGGCCTGCCGATTTTCCTCGACCTCAAGCTCCACGACATCCCCAACACCGTCGCCAAGGCGGTCCAGGCGCTTCGGCCGCTCGAACCGGCAGTGCTGACCGTCCACGCCGCGGGCGGGCGGGCAATGATGGAGGAAGCAAAGGCGGCGGCTCCGGACACGACCAGGGTCGTGGCCGTAACCGTGCTCACCAGCCTCGATTCCGACGACCTCCAGTCGATCGGCGTAGCCGGACAGGCCGCGGGCCAGGTCGAGCGCCTTGCCGCCCTTGCCCGCGAATCCGGGGTCGACGGGATCGTCTGTTCGGGAGCGGAGGTGAAGGCGGCGAGGAAGGCGTGGGGAAACGGCTTTTTCGTCGTTCCCGGAATTCGTCCGGAAGGCGCCGACGTCGCGGACCAGAAACGGGTGGTCACTCCGCGCGCCGCGATCGACGACGGAGCGTCGATCCTGGTCATCGGTCGGCCGATCACCGGCGCTGCCGATCCGTTAGCCGCTTTGAAGGCGATCGCCGCCACTTTGTAACGGTGGACAAGCGGCGGCGCTTGGGCTTACCCGCGCCGTCACGAAAGGCGTTCAAACCATGAGTTGGCTCAGCCGCGTCAAAAGCGGAATCCCGTTCCTCCCCAAGCGCCAGAGCGCCGATACGCTGTGGCACAAATGCGCGAAATGCGGGACGATGGTCTTCCTCAAGGAATGGGAAGACAATCAGCGAGTCTGCCCGCGCTGCGATTTCCACGATCGAATCGGCCCCAAGCACCGGTTCGAGCATCTGTTCGACGACGGCAATTATGATGTCCTTCCCTACGCCGAGGTTCGCGAGGACCCGCTCAAGTTTCGCGACACAAAGCGCTACACCGACCGATTGAAGGACGCGCGCGCCAAGACCGGGGAGCGCGACGCGCTCATCAACGCCAGCGGCAAGATCGGCGGCTATGGCGCCGTCGTTGGAGTCCAGGACTTCGCCTTCATGGGCGGGTCGATGGGAATCGCGGTCGGAACCGCGTTCGTGAATGGCGCCCGGGCGGCGATCGAGGCCAAGGTGCCCTACATCGTCTTCACCGCCTCGGGCGGAGCGCGGATGCAGGAGGCGCTGCTGTCCCTGATGCAGCTTCCGAGGACCACCGTCGCGATCACCGAGCTCCGAGAGGCGGGCCTGCCGTACATCGTCGTCCTCACCGATCCCACGACGGGCGGAGTCACGGCATCCTACGCAATGCTCGGCGACATCCAGATCGCCGAACCGGGCGCCCTGATCGGCTTTGCCGGGCAGCGGGTGATCGAACAGACCATCCGCGAAAAGCTGCCGGAAGGATTCCAGCGCGCCGAATATCTGCTCCAGCACGGGATGATCGACATGGTCGTGCCCCGTCAGCAGCTGAAGGAACGGCTCGCGACAACGATCGGCTATCTGATGCCGGAGAAGAAGGCGGCCTGAAATGGCCGACTTCGCCCGGTCGGAAAGCAGACTAGTCCAGGATCAGCTCGACCGGCTGGCGACTCTTTCGCCGGGCGGCGACCGGCTTGGGCTCGACAGGATCATCCGGCTCCTCGACCGGCTTGGGCGCCCGCAGGACCGCCTGCCGCCGGTCCTCCACGTCGCGGGGACCAACGGCAAAGGCTCGACCTGCGCATTCCTCCGTGCGATCCTCGAAGCCGCCGGCCTGAGTGTGCACATGTTCACCAGCCCGCACCTCGTGCGGTTCAACGAGCGGATCCGGATCGCCGGAAAGCTGATCGACGACGAGCAGCTTGCCGCGCTTCTGGCCGAGGTGCTCGACGTCAGCGACGATATCGAGCCGAGCTTCTTCGAAGCCACAACCGCGGCCGCTTTCGTCGCCTTCGCCCGCACGCCCACCGACGCCTGCATTCTCGAGGTCGGGCTGGGCGGCCGGCTGGATGCTACGAATGTCGTCGACAAGCCGCTGGTGTGCGGCATTGCGGGCCTCGGAATCGATCATCGCCAGTGGCTCGGCCGAAGCATCGGCGGAATCGCGGCCGAGAAGGCGGCGATCGCCAAGCCCGGAGTGCCGCTGGTCACGCAACGCTACCCGCCAGCCGCGGCGCAGCAAGTGCAGCGGAAAGCGGAATCGGCGGGCGCACCGTGGGTCGGGCGCGGCGCGCTGTGGGATTCGCGCCTGATCCGCGGCCACATCCATTATCGCGACGCGCACGGGGCGCTGAACCTGCCGATGCCGGGGCTCCCCGGCCGCTATCAGGCAGACAATGCGGCGCTGGCTGTAGCCATGCTTCGCCACCAGCGGGATTTGGCCATATCCGGCGAAGCTCTGGCACAAGGAATCCGATGCGCCGAATGGCCGGCGCGAATGCAGCGGCTGTCGCCAGGGCCGGTCACCCGGCAGCTACCCGGCGGAAGCGAGTTGTGGCTGGATGGCGGCCACAACGCGTCGGCGGCGCGGCTGGTGGCGGACTTCGTCAGGCGCGACTTCCCGGACGACCTGCCACTCGTGCTGCTGTTCGGATCGCTCAAGACCAAGAGTCCGCGGGCAATCCTCAAGCCGTTCCGCGGCCTTGCCCGCGAGGTGCACACCTTGCCGGTTCCCGATCACGATCATTACTCACCGGAGGCACTTGCCGGGCTCGCCCGCGAGTTCCGCTTCGAGGCGACTGCAAATTCGACGCTGGACGAGGCGCTCGGCCGGGTGAAGCAGCCATCGCGGGTCCTGATCTTCGGCTCGCTCTATCTGGCGGGTGAAGTGCTTCGGGCGAACGGAGAAATCCCGGACTAGGCCGGCTTGGCTTTCGGCGGCGCCCCCTCTGCCGGGCCGCCCTCGTCATCTTCTGTTCCTGGCTGGCGGACCGCTTCGACCACGAAGCCCTTGGTCCACATGATCCACAACAAAATCATTCCAGGCACCGCGGCAACGACCGTAAACAACCAGAAGCCAACCCACCCGAGCTCCTCGGCCACGAAGCCGGCGGGCGTTGCAAGCCAAGTCCGCCCGACCGCAGCAAAGGACGACAAAAGCGCGAACTGGGTTGCGGTGTAGGCCAGGCTCGACAGCCCCGAGAGATAGGTCACGAACACTGTCAGGCCGATCCCGCTGGTGAAATTCTCCGTCCCGACGGCAAGCGCAAGCGTCACGTCCGAATGGCCGTTGACAGCCAGAATGACGAACATGACGTTGGAGAACATCATCAGCAGGCCGGAGATGAACAACGCCCGGCCCATTCCGAGCCAACGGATGAATGGCGCGCCACAGGCGGAACCGACGATCAGGGCCCAGAAGCCGACGAACTTGTTCACCGCGATATATTCGGTGTCGGAGAAGCCGAGCTCGTTGATCATCGGCCCGAGCATCCCCTGCCCCATCGCGTCGCCGATCTTGTAGAGAAGGACGAACGCCAGGATCAGGAAGGCGCCGTTACGAGTGAGGAACTCCTTGAACGGGTTCCACACCGATTCCTTGATCCATGCGCCGAAGCTCTGACCCGCTTTGCGGAGGTTGCGCTGCACAAAGCGGCCAGGACCGGCGAACAGCGCCGCGATGGTTGCTGGAAGGACCGAAAGGCCGGTTAGCCCGTAGGCGACTGACCAGCCCAGCCCGGCTCCCTCGGTCGATGCGAGATAAATCGTCCCGGCGCCAGCGATCAGGTTGCCGGTGCGATAGCCGAACTGGTTCATCGCCGTGCCGTAAGGAAGCTCCTCGTCTGTCAGGATTTCGATGCGGTACGCATCGATGACGATGTCCTGGGTGGCCGATAGAAAGGCGACGACGATGGCCCAGACTGCGAAGAGAGCCAGATGATTCGCAGGATCGCTGCCGCCGAGCTGCCAAAGGGCCGCGAAGAGCAGAGCCTGAATGAAGAACAACCAGGCCCGGCGCTGGCCGAACATCCGTGTGAGGATCGGCAAAGGCATTTTGTCGACCGCCGGCGCCCACAGGAACTTCAAGGTGTAGGGAGTCGTGAGGCCAATCGCAAAACCGATGGTCGACTTCTCGATTCCGACCTTCGACAGCCAATAGGTCATCGTCGCCAGCAGAAGAGTCAGTGGAAAACCGCTCGAAATGCCGAGCAGGAAGGCGACGAACGGCATCGGCCGGAAATAAGGCGCAATCGTTGCGACGAACCCGACGCGATCCACGGTTGCGTTTGCTACTGCCATGCCAACCCCTCCCTGGCTTTTGTGCCTTGCTTAACAGGCCGGGCGCGGCTGAACAGGGGTCAGCGACGGCTCTTGCGCAGCTTGCGGCTTGAGCGCACCAAACGGGCGTGGACGCACCTGTATCCGGCCTCCGCCCAACCAGCGGCCAGCGCGCCCTCGCTGACGCCCTTGCCGGAGGCGAAGCGGCGACGGGCAGCGGGATCATCGAGCTCGATTCGTCGGTTTACACGGACCTCGAGCGGTTCGAAGCCGAGCAGCGGCACGTGTTCCGCAAGCTCCCGCTGGTGGTCGCGCCATCGGCGCTCATCCCGCAAGGCCGCCACGCCGTGGTTCACGACGGCTTCGGAGTGCCGCTGCTGGTGACGCGCGACGGCGATGGCGCAATTCACGTGCTGGCCAATGTCTGCCGCCACCGCGGCACCCGGCTGGTCGAGAGCGCCGAGGTGGTGCCGGCAAAGGGGATCGCCTGCCCCTATCATGCCTGGACCTACGGGCCTGACGGCGCGCTCAAGGGCGTGCCGCGCGCCGACTGCTTTCCCGGCCTCGACAAGGACGAGAAGCATTTGTTCGAATTTGAGTCGACCGAATCGGGCGGGCTCATCTGGTTCGCGCGCGATGGTACCGACTTCAGCTCCGCGAGGGCCCTGGCCCCGGATTTCGATGCGTTCGGGCTCGGCGGGCTTCATCTCTATCGGCGGCACACGCATGCAGTGGCGGCCAACTGGAAGCTGATCGTCGACGCGTTCCTGGAGAGCTACCACGTGCAGCGGCTTCACGCCGGCACGATTGCGGGCTTCTTCGCGGACGGAATCACCGCAGCCGACCAGGTCGGCCCTCATCAGCGCGCTGTCGTCGGCCGGGCCGATTATCTCGCCGGGATCGACCGCGACGACTGGGCGCAGCTCCGGCGGGCGCTCACTTATACCTATCACCTGTTCCCGTCGGCGATCCTCGTCGTCAGCCCCGATTACATCAACCTGCTCAACATCATGCCGCAGTCGGTCGGGTCGTCGCTGGTCGAGGATTTCATGCTAATCCCGGAGGCGCCAGCAACCGCGGAAGCGGAAGCGCATTGGCGCAAGAGCTGGGACCTGCTCGACGGTGGCACCTTCGCTAACGAGGATTTCCGGGCTGCGGCGCTTTGCCAGCGAGGGCTGAGCTCGGGGCTTCTCGACACAATCACGCTTGGGACGCTGGAGAGCGGGATCGCATCGTTCCACGAACGGGTCGAGGCGTTGCTCTAGTTCTGAGCGCGCGGGTAAAGGTCGAGACCTTTCGGCGGCTTGACGGTCTCGCCTGCAAGCAGCCGGTCCACCGCCTCGAGCGCGTTCTTCAGCTGCCGCTCGGTATAGGGCTTCCTGAGACAGCCCAGCGCCTTGGCCTTCGCTTGCTCGGGAAGCTCGTGCCCGGTCGAGAGGAGCACCGGGATCCCGCGATTCGCCGCCGCGTCGGCAAGGTCGAGACCGCTGCGCTTGCCGCTGAGCCTGACATCGCTCAGGACAAGGTCGACATCCTCGCGGTCGACGAGTGCAATCGCCTGGTCGAAACTGTCGAGGGTGGCTACGACCTCGTAGCCGAGGTCCGACAGCATCATTTCATTGTCGAACGCCGTCAGGGGCTCGTCCTCGACTATGAGGATGCGCTTGACGATACGCTTGCGCTTCCCGAACAGCATTCAACCCCCTGAAGGACACGAGAACTTTGCCACCGCAACGAACGAAGCGCCATCCTGTGCCGCGCAAAACCGGGCGCTCGCCGGCCACGGGCGAAGAGGGGCCGCAGCGGATCGCGAAGCTGCTTGCCCGCGCCGGAGTCGCCTCGCGCCGCGAAATCGAGCGCATGATCGCCGATGGGCGAATCGCGATCGACGGGCAGGCGGTAACGACGCCCGCGACATTGCTCGCCAGCCTCGGCGGCGTGACCGTCGACGGCAAGCCGGTCCAGACCGCCCAATCGACCCGGCTGTTCCGATTCTACAAGCCGCAGGCGACCCTCACGGCGGCACGCGACCCGAAGGGCCGGCCGACGATTTACGACAGGCTTCCGGCGGGGCTGCCGAGGCTGATGCCGATCGGACGTCTCGACTTCATGACCGAGGGCCTGCTGCTGCTGACCAATGACGGCGAGCTCAAGCGCAAGCTGGAGCTGCCGAAAACTGCCGTCGTCCGCACCTATCGCGCGCGCGCGTTCGGCCCGGTGACGCAGGAGCAGCTCGAAGATCTTGCCGAGGGCGTGACGATCGAAGGCATGCACTTTGGCTCCATCAACGCCAATCTGGAGCGGCGCACGGGCCGCAACTGCTGGATCGAGATGAGCCTCACCGAAGGCAAGAACCGCGAGGTCCGGCGGGTGCTGGCGCATCTCGGGCTGCAGGTGTCGCGGCTGATCCGGACCGCTTACGGCCCGTTCGAGCTTGCCGGCCTGAACCCGAGCGAAGTGGAGGAAGTGCGGCAGTCGGCGCTCGAGGCGTTCCGGTCGACCCTGAAGTGAGGATCATCGCCGGCGAGTGGCGCGGGCGGACGCTCGCAGCGCCAGACGGAATGGCGACCCGCCCGACCGGCGATCGAGTTCGCGAGACCCTCTTCTCGATGCTTGCGAGCCGGCTGGGGTCATTCGAGGGGCTGCGCGTGGCAGACCTTTATGCCGGAAGCGGAGCGCTTGGCCTCGAGGCGCTGTCGCGCGGCGCCGCTTTCGCCTGTTTCGTCGAGCAGGACCAGCGCGCGGTCGCCGCAATCCGGACGAATATCGAGAGCCTTGGCGCTGGCACACGAACGCATCTGCTCCAGCGCTCGGCCCATACCCTCCCCGCGCAACGGCCGTACGACCTGATCTTCGCCGACCCGCCTTATGCGCCGGGATCCGGAACGACGGCAGTCCGGCAAATCCTCGCCTCCGGCTGGACCGCGCCGGGAAGCTGGGTCGCGGTCGAAACCGGGGGGGGCGAGCCGGTCGACCCGCAGGGCTGCACGCTCGACGCCGAACGCAACGTCGGGCGGGCGCGGCTTACCTTCTTGCGCGTTTAGTCTTCTTCGAGCTCTCTAGGATCTCGTCGAGCTCCTCGGACAGCCGAGCGCCCATTGCCGTCGCCGCGGCCTTGGCGGCGTCCTTCAGCGCCTGCTTGGAATTGCTGTCGCGGCGGCGCGTGAGCCGGTGGTGGGTGAAGGACGCCAGCGCGGCCGCCGCTCCTGCCGCGAGCACGTCGGCGACGAGCGGACTTTCCAGCAGCCCGAAGAGTGCGTCGCTCGCACTCATCCCGGTTTCAGTGGTCGTCGCGCGCGCGGGCTGCTTCTTTGCGGTGGCGGCAGCGGAAGCGGGCTTCCGGGCCGGCCGCCTGGCCGCGCTCTTTCGTTTTGCCGGAGCAGCAGACTTCTTGGTCACCGACTTCGCCATGGCTCGACCTTCCAATCAGGGAAACCACGCGGCCTTAACGCCTGTCGGCCTTTTTCGACATTTCCTTCTTTTGCCGGATATGGGCGAGGTAGCGAAATCCCATCCCAAGGATGGAGGTCGCCATTCCGGCGATCAGCGCCGGCAGGACCCAGTGGGGGTCGCCGGGCTTGGGCCAGGCGATCGCGCCCAGGAAAAGAACGCTGGCCATCGATGTGAGATAGCCGATCGCCTTCCAGTCGAGGCCGGCATAATGTTCGACATCGTCCTTGTTCATCCGTCGACGAACAACCGCGGCGCCGATTCGTTTCGTCCGTTCCGTAGCGGCCGATCGGTCCGGCTCTATTTGCCGGAAGCGACTTTGGTGTCGGCGCCGGGATCCATGCCGTAAATGTCCTTGACGAACGTCAGCTGGCCGCCCTCCGGTATAGCCGTCAGATAGGTGACGTAAATCGGAACTCCGCGGGCCAATTGCTCCGGATATTCCGGCTGCGCGATCGACTTGTCAGGCGCATGACCAAGCAACCAGGTCGCCAGCCCGTCGGCATTTTCCAGCCGGATGCAACCGTTGCTCCGGGTCCGCTGTGAAAGGCTGAACAGGTTGCGGTCGCCCGGGTCGGTGTCGTGGAGATAGATGTCCTGCGGATTGGCGAACGGAAACTTCAGCTGACCCATGAAATTGTCAGGGCCGGGATCCTGACGGATTCGGATGCTGACCGTTCCTGCGCGCACGCCCTTCCAGTCCACTTCGCTGGTTGGGATGACCTTCGCGTCGTGGGTCCAGTCCGACATCACCTTGAAACCGCGACTCTTGAAATATTTGTCCCCCTCGGCCGCATAGCGCGGAGCGATGTTGAGCCGCGTCAAGGTATCGGAGGAATTCCAGTAAGGGTTGTGGATCACGTAGAACATCATGCTGGTGACCAGCGGCGTGCGAGTGTCCGGCCGGTTCTTCAAATGCTCGCCATTGTCGCCGAGGACGACCTTCATGGACCCGACCGGCTGCCCGTCCTGGTACATGTAGAGCATCTGCGTGGCCGAATTGACCATAACGAAACGGCCCTTGGCCGGCATTCCGCGAGCGCGATCCAGATTGGCGATGACTCGCGGGTCCGCAACCGCGGAGCCGGACGCCTGCATCTGCTGCCAGGCGGCATCGCGGATGGACGTATAGATCGTATTCGGGTTCGCGACCTGCTGGACATAGGCGTCCAGCGAGGGAACTGCGGCGGCAAGAGTGAGGACTTGCGCGGCCGACCGCGGCTTGGGCCGCATATATTCGTAGCCGTAGGTCATGCCGGGTACCGGCCGATCCATGGCCTCAGCGTACTCCACGAGCGCCTCGGACAGCGTGTGCTCGGCAAAGGCGATCGCTTCGGGCGATCCGGTCGCGATCGCCTGCTGCAGCGCGGTTTGCGCCTGCGCCGCATATTGCGGCCCGTTGGCGAGACCATCGAGCGAAGAGCGCTGGAGGATCTGCACCAGCTGGCTCGCGGCCGGTTTGACGGCGTTGCCGCTGAACCAGATGGAATAATTGTGGGCCGCATAGAAGGCGCGAACCTCCCCCGACGACGGCAGATTGGCCGACAGATAGGGAAGCTGGACAGGCGTCGCAGCAACGGGCTGAGGCTTCTTCTTCGCCTCGGCGATGCCCGGGTGGAGCACGAGCGCTACAAGCGCGGCGGACAGGATCCTCGTTCTCATGTCACTGAGTTAGGTGACTCATTCGTGCTTAACAACGCATGAGCGCTCATTCTCAGGGTCAATATCGCTTGAGCGTGACCGCAAAGACTCACCGCGCCGACAGCGTGTGCTGGCAGCGCGGTGAACCGTGTCCCAAGGGCCGGTCAGGCGCCGATCAGGACGGGAGTTCCGACGTCGGTTTCGCCGTAAAGCTTCTTGGCGAATCCCGACGGAAGACGGATGCAGCCGTGCGAAGCCGCGTAGCCGGGGTTCGGCCCGGCGTGGAGCGCGACTCCATAGCCTGTGATGAATTGCGCGAAGGGCATGGGAGCATTGTCGTATTTCTTCGACCGGTACATCGGCGTTTTATTGAGCACCTGGAACACTCCGGCCGGACTCTCCCGACCGTCCTTGCCCGTGGAGATCGAGGCGGCGGCCACCAGGGTGTCGCCCTTGTAGAGAAAGGCGAGCTGGTTCTCGAGGCTGATGACCACGCGTTCGCTTCCCGCGACGTCGTCGGCATCGTCGCGCCAGCGATATTTGCCGGGCTCCAGATGGTCTGTGCCGAACACCGAGACCATGTCTGCCAGCGCCGCGCGCGACGCCGCCGACGCGGTCACCCGGGCTTCGTAACTTTGGGTCGCATGCGCGGGGAACGCGGGAACGCCGAGCGCCAACGCACCCGTTACCGCCAGCGCAAAGGCCAGCTGTTTCATTTCCATCACCTGAACTTTTAAGTTGACTTTCGCGGAATCAATGATCCGGACACGGTTCGGGTTCCCGAGAGGACTTGAATTGCGTCCACTCAAGCCGGGACGATGGCCGCTGTCGGCGAGCCGCTCGACGTTTCCGCCTGCTCGCTCGTTGGCTGAGCGAGGAGACTCTCGATGGACAAACGGGACATCGACAAGCCTGTCGACGACGAACCGATCAGGGACGAAGAGCGAAATCCCGATATCGGCCAGTCGAAAGGCAGCTTCGCAACCGGCGAGGACCCCGAGCTGATCGAAGGCGAGAACACCGTCGAGGGCGATGTCGAGAACGATTCGACCTACGGCGGCGGCGGCGACCCCTCGCAACTGGGGCGGACGAACAAGTAGCTCAGTAAAGCAAAAACGGCTTCCGCTGCTCTTCCCAGTCGCGCTCGTCGGGAATTGCGAGCGTGTCGAGATCGGCGGCGATGGCATCGCCGTCGACCCATTCTCGGAGCAGCGGTGAGCCGTTGATTACGTCAATCGGAAGCTTCCCGAACGCATATTCGTAAGGGAAATCGCGCCACAGGTCGTAGTCCGGGTACAGCCGGCGGATGGCCTTGAACGCGAGCGCCTGGAGCCGCCACGGCCTGAACGCCTCGTGGTCGTAGAATTTGCCTTCGGCGTGGATCATGACGCCGTTGCAAAGCTTGCCGACATGCTTGTGGAAGGTCGGCTCGAAGTGGATTTCGCGGAGCCTGCAGCCGGCGAGCCAGTCGGGCGCGAGCCGCTCCATCTCCGCCAGGATGCGGCGCGGATCGATATCGGGCGCGCCGAACAGCTCGAGCGGGCGGGTGGTGCCCCTGCCCTCGCTCAGTGTCGTGCCTTCGAGCATCACCGTCCCGGCGTAGCAGCGCGCCATGTTGACGTTGGCCGCGTTCGGGCTCGGGTTGATCCAGATCCGCTCTTCGGGCCAACCGAAGCCGGGCGCCTCGTCCGGTCTCCAGCCGCCCATCTCGATCACCCGGTAATCCAGGTCCAGCTTGAAGTGATCGACGAACCAATGGCCGAGCTCGCCCAATGTCAGCCCGTGGCGCATCGGGATCGGACCGGCGCCGACGAAGCTCTCCCAGCCCGGGCGGAGCGCGAGCCCCTCGACCGGGCGGCCGGCGGGATTAGGCCGGTCGAGCACCCACACGGCCTTGCCGGTCTCGGCGGCGGCTTCGAGGACGTAGAGAAGCGTGGTGATGAAGGTGTAGATCCGGCAGCCGACGTCCTGCAGGTCGATCAGCACGGTATCGAAGGTCGACAGCATCTGCCCCGTCGGGCGGCGGACTTCTCCATAGAGGCTGAAGACCGGGATCTGGTGGTCGCGGTCGGTAAAGTCCTCCGACTCGACCATATTGTCCTGCTTGTCGCCGCGAAGGCCGTGCTGCGGCCCGAAGGCGGCGGTGACATTCACTCCGGCCGCAACGAGAGCGTCGAGGCTGTGAGTGAGGTCGGCGGTGACTGAGGCTGGGTGCGCGACGAGCGCAACTCGCTTGCCTTCGAGCGGGCGGCGAAGCTCGGGCTCGGCGAGCAATCGGTCGATTCCGAACAGGGTCATGTGGCGCTGTCTAGGCGAGCTTGGCGATGAAGCAATCCGCGAGGTGGAAATCGGGCTTTTCGGGGTCGCAGTGGGCGAGCGCCCAATAGGATTTGGTGCCGTCCTTTTCTTCCAGCACCGCGCTGAGCCCGAGGTGCCAGCTATGGTCCGGACCCACGGCGATCGTGGCGCCGAGGGTCCACCACCTCATATTGTCCTCCATCCGAATATAGGGCTCTGTGACGTCGGCGGCCGCCATTCCTTCACGGCAAGCCGAGAAGTCATAGGCGGCCCAATCTCCGGACGGGGCGAAATTCCATTCGCGGTACGAGTCTTCACCCTGGGCGCGAAGGAATGCTTCGAAACAAGTCGTCTTCCACAGCTCATCCCTGCGCCGCGGCTCTTCGGTCGCCGGGATCACGAAACGATCTGCCGGAGCGCCGATCCCGAACCAGATGTTGGTGGTCGCCACCGCCCCGAGCGAGCTCATGTGGTCCACGCTCGCCCACACCGTTAACGGCGGGTCGGCGGGGGGTGTGGCCGGGTGCGGGACCAAGTTCAGCTGCATCGCGACACAGTAGCAGCGGGCGAACTGTCACGCTAAGCGGCAAATCATGACCGCTTACGCGTCCGACCTTCTGAAGCTCCTCGACGAGCGCGGCTACATCCACCAGGCGACGGATGCGGCTGGTCTGGATTCACTCGCGTCGAAGGGGCCGATCACCGGCTATATCGGCTTCGACGCGACCGCGCCGAGCCTTCACGTCGGCAATCTCGTTTCGATCATGCTGCTTCGGCGGATGCAGCAGGCGGGGCACCGGCCGATCGTTCTGATGGGCGGCGGGACAACGAAGGTTGGCGACCCGTCGGGCAAGGATCAGAGCCGGCAACTTCTGGCGGCAGAGACGATCGCCTCCAACATCGCATCCATCCGGAAGAACTTCGAACGATTCCTCGATTTCGGGGACGGGCCGACGGGCGCGATCCTGCTCAACAACGCCGACTGGTTGGACGGGCTGGAGTACCTCCCTTTCCTTCGCGACGTCGGCCCGCATTTCACGATCAACCGGATGCTGACCTTCGACAGCGTTCGGCTCCGCCTCGATCGCGAGCAGCCGCTCACCTTCCTCGAATTCAACTACATGATCCTGCAGGCCTATGATTTCCTCGAGCTGTCGCGGCGGGCGGAGTGCCGCTTGCAGCTCGGCGGGTCCGACCAATGGGGCAATATCGTCAACGGGATCGAGCTCACCCGCCGGATCGACGGCACCGAGTTGTTCGGGCTGACGACCGCGCTGATCACCACCGCCGACGGCGCCAAGATGGGCAAGACTGCGCAGGGCGCAGTGTGGCTCAGCGCCGACCTCCTCAGCCCGTACGACTATTGGCAGTTCTGGCGGAACGCGGACGATTCCGACGTCGGCAAGTTCCTGCGGTTGTTCACCGATCTCCCGCTCGGCGAAATCGGGCGACTAGAAAGACTTCCGGGCGCCGAAATCAATGAGGCGAAAGTTACACTGGCGAACGCGGCAACGGCGATGCTCCACGGCGAAGAAGCGGCTCGGGCAGCGAAGGCGACGGCGCACGCCACCTTCGAACGGGGCGGTGCAGGTGTGGATCTTCCGACGCTTTCGATCGGCGACGGCATGAACATCGCCCATGCGCTGACCGCGCTCGGCTTCACGCCATCGAACAAGGAAGCCAAGCGCAAGATCGCGGAAGGCGCGGTCCGGCTGAATGACCAGCCGGTCAGCGACCCGGCGCTAATCGTCGAAGTGCCGGGCGAGCCGGTGAAGCTCAGCCTGGGCAAGAAAAGGCACGCTTTGCTCGTGAAATAGGCGAGGCGCGTTGGGGGGAAGCCGATGGACGTCCACAAGCCGAAGCTGGTTCGCAACTGGCGCGAGTTGCTGAAGGAATGGGGCATCATCGTCCTTGGCGTTTTGACTGCTCTACTTGCCGAGCAGGCCGTCCAGTCGTTCGAATGGCATCAGAAGGTCGATGCCGCGATTGCCGACATGGACAATGAGCTAACGAGAGGGAACGGGCCGCAAGCCTATGCGCGGCTGGCAATGCACGATTGCGTTGCGTCGCAGCTGGACGACTTGCGCGGCACGATTGAGCGTGGGGACCGGGCGCAAAGCCGCAAAATGATCGAAGCCTTGTGGCTACCCAAGCGCACTTGGGACTCGCTGGCCCGGGAGTCCGCGACCGCGTCGGACGTCGCATCACACATGCCGCATGACCGGATGCTCCAGTATCGGATTACTTATGAAACAGTTCCTGACTTGCAGCGACTTGCGGATAAGGAATTGGCCGATCTCGGAAACCTTCGCGCCCTGCCGGCAAGCGGCGGTGCGATTGAAACCCCCGAGAAGATTGCCGCTCTCCAGGCGATCGAATCGCTCAAGCTCGACAACGATGCGATGGTTCGGGAATCGACATTCATGCTCTCGCATATGAAATTGATGCATTTGGCGCTCAATCGCGACTTCGTCGGGCGAAACATGCAGGAGCCGCGACAGCATTTTGGGAACTGCCTCAAGATTCCCGACGTGCAATCAGCCACTCCGAATTAAGCCCACCGCCTGGTCACGCTCGAACAGATAGAGGCAGACCCTCGCCGCCTGGCCGCGCGGGCCGGAGAGGCCGCCGTCGCGGTCCAGCAGGAGCTGGGCGTCGGACTGGGCGATCGGCGCCAGATGTTCGACGTCCTCGGGTTTTGCGACACGGAAGCCTTCCTCGCCCGATTGCCGGGTGCCGAGGATTTCGCCCGGGCCGCGAAGGCGCAGATCCTCTTCTGCGATCCGGAAGCCGTCGTTGGTCTCGCGCATCAGCGCCAGCCGCGCGCGGGCGGTCTCGGTAAGGGTGGCCCCGCGAATCAGAAGGCAGGTGCTCTTGCCTGTTCCCCGCCCGACCCGCCCCCGCAGCTGGTGCAGCTGGGCGAGCCCGAACCGCTCGGCACCTTCGACGATCATCAGCGTGGCGTTGGGAACATCGACCCCGACCTCGATCACCGTCGTCGCCACCAGCACGGCCAAGTCGCCCGATCCGAACGCCGCCATCACCGCGTCTTTCTCCGGACCCTTCATCCGCCCATGGACCAGTCCGACCTTGTCGTCGCCGAAGCGCAGCTTGAGCACCCGCGCCCGTTCCTCGGCCGCCGCCGCGTCGCTCGTCTCGCTCTCCTCGACCAGCGGGCACACCCAATAGGCCTGCCCGCCCGCCGCAATGTGCCGGCCGAGCCCCGCCACCACATCCGACAGCTTTTCCTCGCTGATCACCCGCGTCTCGATTGACATTCGCCCCGGCGGCATCTCGTCGATCCGGCTCACGTCCATCTCGCCATATTGAGTCAGCGTCAGGGTCCTCGGGATCGGGGTAGCGGTCATCACCAGCAGGTGCGGCGGCCGCTCGGCCTTCTGCGACAGGAGCAGGCGCTGCGACACTCCGAACCGGTGCTGCTCGTCGATCACCGCGAGGCCGAGATTCTTGTATGCGACCTTCTCCTGGAAGATCGCGTGCGTGCCGACGAGGATGTCGATCGAGCCGTCGGCGAGACCCATCAGCACGCTCTCCCTCGCTCGACCCTTCTCGCGGCCGGTCAGGATGGCGACGTGGACTCCGAGCGATCCAAGCTGCCTGGTCAGCGTGTCGAAATGCTGGCGGGCGAGGATTTCCGTCGGCGCCAGCAACGCCGCCTGCGCTCCCGCCTCGACCGCAATCAGCATCGCCTCCATCGCGACGAGGGTCTTTCCCGAGCCGACGTCGCCCTGGAGCAGGCGCAGCATCGGAACGCCCTGCTCCATGTCGCCGCGGATTTCGGCAATCACGCGCCGCTGCGCACCAGTGTGCTCGTACGGCAGCTTGAGCTTGCCGATCAGCGCGTCGGTGCCGACCAGCGGAACGCCGCGCTTTCGCCGGGCCGACTGGCGCAGAAGCAACAGCGCCAGCTGGTTGGCGAAAATCTCGTCATAGGCCAGGCGGCGCCGGGCCTCGGTCGCATAAGGGTCCTGGTGCGCCTCCGCGATCGCGGCGCGCCACGGCCGCCACGCCTCGCGCCCGGCAAGGCTCGGCTCGATCCATTCGGCCAGTTCCGGCGCCCGCTCCACCGCCACCAGCGCGAGCTCGCGCATCCTCTTGTTGGTGATGCCCTCGGTCAGCGGATAGACGGGCTCGCGGATCACCGGCTCGGGGCCCTTGCCCGCCTCCGCGACCTCGGGATGGATGATCTGCCACTCGTCCCCGTACTGCTCGAGCTTGCCGGACACGATGCGAACCTGGTCCATCGGCAGGCTCTTTTTCGCCCATCCCGGATTGTTGAAATAGATGAGGCTGATGGTGTTGCCGTCGCCATCGGCAGCGAACACCCGCATCGGGCCCCGCCCCGACCGCGGCTCTCGAGTCTGGAACGGCGTCAGCTCCAGGATGATGTTGCGGCCGATCAGCGACGCATTGGCGGCGGGGACCTTCAGCCGTTCGATCACTCCGGTGGGGAGATGATAAGAAGGTCGATCGCCCGTGTCAGGTTTAGCCGCTTGAGCTGCTTGGCCACCTGCGGCCCTACGCCGGCAAGCGTTTCCACCTCGGCGAAGAGCGGGTTGAGGA
>Ga0068855_100000352_pt1 | contig 56962 bp, 50 predicted proteins | sample KBSCornC52_FD_66592 | JGI IMG/M metagenome (GOLD analysis project Ga0068855, IMG submission 66592) | Corn rhizosphere microbial communities from Kellogg Biological Station, Michigan, USA - KBS Corn C5-2 | ecosystem: Host-associated > Plants > Roots > Rhizosphere > Soil ... | reverse complement strand
GCGACGGGGCGCGAAGACGGCGCTCATCACTACGCAGGGCTGCCGCGACGTGCTGGAGATTGCCCGGCAGAATCGTTGCGACCTCTACTCCCTCTCTCCCAAGCCCCGCGATCCGCTGATTCCCCGCGCGCTGCGGTTCGAGGTCGCTGAACGGCTCGACTGGCGCGGTGAAGTCGTAACCCCGCTCGACACGGATGCGCTGGATCGGGCGCTCGATTCGATTCAGGCAGCCGGCGTGGAATCGGTGGCGGTCTGCTTCCTCTTCTCCTTCCTCAATCCCGCACACGAAATCGAGGTCGGCCGGCGTACGAGAGCGCGCGGGCTGGCGGTCTCGCTGTCCCACGAGATCGCTCCCGAATTCCGCGAGTATGAGCGAACCTCCACGGTCTGCGCGAACGCATTCGTCGCTCCCGTCATGGCGAATTACATCGGCAGGCTCACGGACCGGCTGAAGGAGCTTCGGGTTGGACGGCTCTGGGTCATGCAGAGCAGCGGAGGGACTCTGCGGGCGGAAGAGGCCGCTGCGAACGCTGTGAAGACCGCGCTTTCGGGGCCGGCGGGCGGCCTGGTCGCCGCGTCGCGAATCGCGAGGGAGGCGGGATTCGAGCGAATCCTCACCTTCGACATGGGCGGCACCTCGACCGACGTGGCCCTCGTCAACGGCGAGCCCGAGACGATGCGGACGGGCCAGGTCGCGGGGATTCCGCTACTGACGCCTATGCTCGACATCCACACCGTGGGGGCCGGAGGAGGGTCCATCGCCCGCCTCGACGGGGGCGGCGGCCTCCGTGTCGGGCCACGGAGCGCGGGCGCGGATCCCGGCCCGGTCGCGTACGGACGGGGTACACAGCTAACCGTGACCGATGCCAACGTCCTGTTGGGCCGGCTCCCATCGTCTACGCTGCTAGCCGGCTCGGTGGCACTCGACGCGAATCGGGTTCGCGAACGATTCACCGAGTTCGCAACTTCTCTGGGCGTCTCGGCGGACGCTGCCGCTGAAGGAATCCTCCGAGTCGTGAACGCGCAGATGGCCCGCGCGCTCCGGCACGTGTCCACCGAGCGCGGCCGAGACCCGCGCGATTACACGCTCGTTTCCTTTGGCGGCGCGGGCGGCCTCCACTGCTGCGACCTTGCCGAAGCCCTCCAGATGGATCGCGTTCTCGTGCCGCGCTCTCCCGGAGCGTTCTCCGCCCTCGGCCTCGTCATGTCAGACGTGCGCCGCGAGTTCGCCCGCTCGCATTTTGCTCCTGTGACTCCATCGTCCGCCGCCGGAATCGATAACGCGCTCGCACGGATGATTGCCGAGGCGGTAACGGAGCTGGAATCTGACGGGCTCGCGCGAAAGGATATCTCGCTCTCGCCCTTCGTGGAGGCGCGCTACGTCGGCCAATCCTTCGCGCTTCGCCTCCCATACAAGAACTTACCTGACATCCCGAAGCGTTTCCACTCCGCCCATCGAGCGCGTTACGGTCATTCCGACCCGTTCGAGCCGGTCGAGATTGTCACGATAGGGCTGACCGCGGTGGGCAGGACGGGAGGCGCAAATGTGATCCAACCCCATCTGCCACTCGCGCCGTGCGAACCTGTCGGCTTAACACCTGTCGTTCATTGCCAATCCGTGGTCGAAGCAATGCTCTATGAGCGATCGGGCCTCGCGGCGGGCCAGGAGATAGCCGGACCGGCCATCGTAACCCAGCAAGACGCAACAACCTGGATTCCGCCGGGTTGGAGCGGCCGGGTCGATCAGCTCGCGAACCTCTTATTGACCATATGACATAACCTAATGTCCACCTGACAGAACGCAGGATTCTTCAGCTCGCTTAGGCTCGCCTCCTAAGAAACAAGACTAAATCTGTAGACGCCCGTCTTGTTTCTTACCCGCAATACCGCCGACGGCGGTTGGATACTCAGAATGACGTCAACGGCCACGCCGCCGGGGATTACCGCATCAATTTGGCGCGATTCACCTCCCGTTCGCACATTCCCCCGCGCGGGCGGCCAACTGGCCCGAGGCATTGAAACCGCGGGGTGCAGCCCGACGGCACGCAACGGCCCCACAATCCCTCGTCCAGAATGATTCGCCCCCGCCACGCACATAAAGCCCCTCCCTGGTTACGAAAGCAGGGAGGGGTGGGGGAGGCGCCTTTGCCGTTAAGCCCCCTCTCCCGTTTTTGGGAGAGGGGGTTGGGGGTGAGGGGCCGTTGGGCGCCAGGGCCAGGCGTTATGCCAGCCGGTCGACGAGGTCCGTCTGCTCCCACGGGAACCCGGGGTTGCCGAAGTGACCGTTCCTGGCAGTCTGGAGGTAGCTGACGCGCTTGGCGTCGAGCAGGCCCAGGCGCTCGATGATGGCGCGCGGCCTGAGATCGACGGCATCTCGGACGCGGGACGAGATCGATTCATTCGGCACCGTGTTCGTACCGAACGTCTCGACGAGCACGCTCACCGGCTCCGGCACCCCGATTGCGTAGGCCACCTGAATCTCGCATTTCGCGGCCAGTCCCGCCGCGACGATGTTCTTTGCAAGATAGCGCGACGCGTAAGCGGCGGAACGGTCCACCTTCGATGGGTCCTTGCCGGAAAACGCGCCGCCACCATGCCGCGCATAGCCGCCGTAGGTGTCAACGATGATCTTTCGGCCGGTCACGCCCGTGTCGCCCTGCGGTCCGCCGATGATGAAGAGGCCGGTGGGGTTGATGTGGTATTTGATGTCCCCCTTGTCAAAGCTGGAGAACTCGGCGAGCACCGGCCGCACGACGTGTTCGCGGACGCGGGCCGCGACGTCGGCCTGCGTCAGCGTCTCGTCGTGCTGCGCCGAGAAGACGATTGTGTCGATATGCTTCGGCTTTCCGTCCTCGTAAACGACGGTGACCTGGGACTTGGAGTCCGGGCGGAACCCAAGCTCGGGGCGGGCCTTGCGGATTTCGGTGTACTGGCGGGTGAGGCGGTGTGCAATGGTGATGGGGAGGGGCATCAGCTCGGCGGTCTCGTTGCAGGCATAACCGAACATCATGCCCTGATCGCCCGCGCCGCCGGTGTCCACGCCCATTGCGATGTTCGGCGACTGCTTCTGAATCGCCAGCATGACGCCGGTCGTGTGGCCATCGAATCCGTAGTCCGTGTTCGTGTAACCCACCTCGATGATCGTGGACCGGACGATGTCGGCAATCTCCACATACGCCTTCGTGGTCAGCTCGCCGCCCACGACTGCCAGCCCGCGCGTCAGGAACGTTTCGAGCGCGACACGGGAGGCCGGATCCTCCTTCAGGAGCTCGTCGAGAATCGCGTCGCTAATCTGGTCGGCCAGCTTGTCCGGGTGCCCCTCGGAAACGCTCTCCGAGGTGAAAAGATTCAATTCTGCCATGATGTCCTCATACGGTTTGTGCCGAAGGTTGCGGAGCGGGATTCCGCGGTCGGGCCAGACGAATTCGGATGGCCGGCCGCGGCAAACAAAAAAGCCCCTTCCCGCGCGAAATAAACGCAAGGAAAGAGACTCGTGCCCGGCGCAAGAGGCGCCAACTCGCTCTTATCTTGCAGTGAATGCGCACTGCCCGGAATTAGCACCTGCCCCGTCGGCTGCCGGGGTGGTTGTTGTGGCATCGTCGGGCCGGTCCCTCCGCCACTCTCGATAAGGTCCGTATTCAGTTTTGGATGGTACGTCTCAGCATGTCTAAAATACCACGACCGGCGAGCAGATGTCAAGGAATCAGCGGCCGAATCCCGTGGGATTGCCGGGCGCAGGAACCACGCGTCGCAATGGCGAAAGTGCTCTCAGGCCGAGCCCCAGCCTGGCTCCGCCCTAAATCATCCAAAGAGGTACGACACCACCATGATACGAATCAGGACCGTTATTCTGACGTTCGCCGGCGCGCTGGCGCTCGCGGGCGGAGGGCTCCTCGCGCAGCACGAGCAGGATAAGCTTGGCTACCAGGATACGCCGCTCCTTCCCGGCGGCAAGTGGCATGTTCATGACGGCCTCCGGCCCCAGCCGAAGGTGATCGACGCAGGAACCGCCAGCACGCAGGAAGCTCCCGGTCGGCCGCCGTCGGATGCGGTCGTCCTTTTCGACGGCAAGGACCTCTCGCACTGGCGCAGCGACAAGGACAAGAACACGCCGGCGCCCTGGAACGTCGAGAACGGCGAGATGGTGATCAAGCCGGGCTCCGGCTCCATCCACACCACCGACGAGTTCCAGGACTGCCAGATTCACGTTGAGTTCAACGAGCCGACGGTGATTCGGGGCAGCGGGCAGGGACGCGGAAACAGCGGTGTCTTTCTCTACGGCCTCTACGAGTTCCAGGTGCTCGACAGCTTCAACAACCCGACCTATCCCGACGGCCAGGCGGGAGCGCTCTACGGCCAGTATCCCCCGCTCGTGAATGCATCGCGCGCGCCCGGCCAGTGGCAGACCTACGACATCTTCTTCACGGCCCCCCGATTCGATGGCAACAAGCTGCTCAGCCCCGGCTACGCGACCATCGTCCTCAACGGCGTGCTGATTCAGAATCACGCCAAAATCATGGGCCCGATGTTCCACAAGCAGTACCCGAAGTACGTTCCGCATCCGCCCCGTGGCCCGCTCGGGCTTCAGGACCACGGCAATCCGGTCCGCTACCGCAACATATGGGTCCGCGAGATTCAGCCATACGATCAGGCGGACTTCACGCCGGAGGTCAGGTCATAACGGCAATGCCTTTCAAAGAGTTGCCACGGTAGGCCGCGACATACTATCGCAGGGGCTAAGCATTCGCGCAACGGTCCAAACAGCACGCACGAATCGTCCTGCGCGAATGCTTCGCCCCGGTCGCCGCGTCGAGCGTGAATCGCCTTATGTTGTCGGCATTGGCCTTACCGGTCCCTCACTCTGTGCAAGCCACCCCGCGAAGGAGGAGTTGAGATGAATCGATCTGCAATCGCCGCTGCAATATCCGCCGCAATGCTGCTCGCCGCAACATCCGCATTCGCCGCGGATTCGATCAAGGTGACGGTCGGCCACATGTGCTGCGGGAGCTGCAAGGCGGCCGCGACGGCCGGCATCAAGACGCTCCCGTTCGCGGATTCCGTCACGATCGACGGGACCGTTGCGACCATCACGGCGAAAGCCGACCAGAAGGTCGACGTCATCGCCCTGCGTGACGCGCTGTCGAAAGCGGGCTTCCCGGCGAAGGAGATCATGGTCTCGACGCCTGTTACGCTGACGGTCGGCCATATGTGCTGCGCCGGCTGTGCCAATGAGCTGAAGACCGGAATGGCACAGGTCCGCAGCAACCTGCTGGACAAGGAGCACATCACGGTCGATCAGGCCGCGAAAACCGTCACCATCCAGCCGGTCGCCGGCATGTCGATGAATCTCATCCCGATCCTTCGGCAGATGGAGAACGCCGGTTATTCGGCCTGCAAAGGCACGATTACCGCGGCCAGCGCCGGCCGGTCCACGAAGGTCGCGGCGAAGTAGATGAGCCCAACCGCTGCCTCGATTTGGGCCGGACGCCTATGCGCCCGGCCCATGTGATTGAACCGGTAACGGCTTCGCCATCACCACCGTCTAATCACCGTTCGAGCGATTCGCCGAAAGCTCTTCGTCCAATGGGAGGCGATTGCCTCCGGAAAGGGATTCGCGGATGAAACGCACGCTGCTCGCCCCCTTGTCCGTCGTCACGCTGACCTCCGTCGCCCTGGCCACACCGAAGCTCGCCCAAGCGCAGGATGCGGACCGCCATATCTCCGTGACCATGGAGCATGCCGACGTCCGATTTGCGCTGAAGCAGATATTCTCTTCCGTGGGATACAACTACGTCCTCGATCCCGCGGTCAAGGGCACCATTACGACTTCGCTGAAGGAGGTGCCGTTCCGGGCGGCGCTCACGTCCGTACTGCGCAACGTCGAACAGGGGCCGGCGCTCACCTTCCGGGTGGAGGAAGGAATCTACAACATCGTGCCCGCCGCGGCCGTGGAAGCGGGGGGCCGAATTGTCACCGTGAAGATGCAGGTGAACTATGTGTCCGCGGAATCGATGGTCAGAGAGCTGAAGCGCCAGTCGCCGCTCCGCGAAACGACCACCTTCACGTATAGCGCCGTCCAGCAGGAGAACGCCGTCGTCGCCAGCGGGACGGAGGATGACATCCGGTTGCTGAAGGAGGGCATCCGGCTGCTCGACGTTCAGCAGAGGCAGATTATGCTGAAGGCGGAGCTGATCCTCGTGGTGGACGGCAAGGCGTCGAAGGAGAAGGGCCGTGTCATCTGGTCGCCGACCATTCGGACCTTTAGCAACCAGGATTCGGAGATTCGGACGGAGGTGAAGGATGGCGGGACGACCACCTGGCGCTCCGGGTTCAACCGGCTCAAGATTCGGCCGCGCCTCAACGGCGACAACACCATTACGATGGATGCCGACTGGACGGCCGACATGCAGCTCCAGATCGATGGCCAGGCCGTGCCGATCCACCTCAGCCACTCCGCGTCCGGAGCGGTGCGGTGCGCAACCGGCGAGACCGTCGCCCTGGCGGGCGCGATCCTGAAGCTGGGAGGCAAACCCATCGACGGTGAGCTGCTGCTCTTCCTGACGCCGACGATTGTCCCGGACCGGCCGGCGGACGACCGCTCACGGTAGGTGGCGTGCTAGGGGGACGTGGAGACGAGGAGACGCGGGGAGGGACCGGGTGATCGTTCAGCCCGGTCCATTTTCTTGATCGTATCCGTGCCGACATACGATCCGACTCTTAAATTGCCCGCTCCCGGCAGGATAACAACAAGCGGGGAGCGAACGAGCTATGTCGTCGGGCCGCTCAAGCTCTGAAGGGAAGGAGAATCGAACGAATGGGGCTGTCAACATCGATGGGCGGACGGATGCGCATGGTTGCCGCGGTAATCGCACTACTCCTACCGTCCGCGTTTTGCTTCGGGGATCCGAAGGCGGAATCGAAGGCAGACTCCTGCCGGAAATTCGTCCAGCAGTTCTACCGTTCGTACGCGGCAAAGTGCAAGAAGGGGTACAGCGCGGAACAGGCGGTCAAAGCGCATCCCAGGTCGTTTAGCCCGGCGATCATCCGAGCCTTGCGTGAAAACGATGCCGAATCGAAGAAGCATCCGGGCGAGATTGTCGGACTCGACTTCGATCCGATTCTGAACGCCCAGGATGTTGCGCAGCGATATGAAGCTGGCAAGCCGGTCGTCAGGGGAGAGCGGTATCTGGTCCCGGTCTATGGCGTGTGGAATGGCAGGAAGACCGCGCTGCCCGATGTCACCTGCGAGCTGGGTTCGGTCAACGGAGCGTGGCGGTTCGAGGAGTTCCACTACCATCGCGACAAAGGTAAACCCGACGAGACATTCTCGCAGGTGATGGACAGCTTGCGGCGAGAGTGGCGGAAGGAAACCGGCCACACGAAACACGAAAAATGACTTCCGCGCTGTTTAGCACAAGGGATTCGCAACACGGGGCTGGAGAGAATTCTCTCCAGCCCCGTTGTTTCAATCCGGGTAGTGGCATGCCCGGCTGTCACTTCGCGCGCAATCATCTTCGCGCGCGGTGCAAATCGTGTCCGCCCATCCGATGTACGTACGGGAAGCCCACTCGGACGAGCCAGGTTTGGCAATCGGGCTGTCGGGCAATGAGGCGGTCGCACACATCAAGTGCGTTACTGCCAACCTCCCATTCACCTGATTCGATGTCAATCGCTACGAAGTCGCCTCGGTGGTCCGGCTCGACCAGCGACCGAATATGCTGTTGGTAGATCTCATTACCTCGGCGGGCGAGCTCTTCTTTGGTATATCGAGGTCGTCTGGTTACGGCCACTGCCTCACCTCCGGCACTGATTGCGAACCTCCGGCGGATTCGCGCTCTTCCGCTGGCAACCCCGCAAGTTGGCGTGCCACTTCGTTCGGCAGTTCGATGGTGAGACTCACGGTTCGCTCCGATGGTTAGTCCGGATAGTGGCAGGCTTTGTACTTCTTGCCGCTGCCGCACCAGCACGGCTCGTTGCGGCCCGGTTTTTTGCCGTGCGGGTTCTTCAGGCTCTGATTCATGGGAGGGAGACCGGGCGTGGTGCTGCCGCCGTTGTCCAGGCTCGTCCAGTCGTTGTACTTCGGCTTCGGCGGCTCTTCCGGCTCGGGCTGCTCCGTCACGAGCTGGATGTGGAACATGAAGCGCGCGATCTCATCCTGGATCGAGTGCTGCATGCTCTCGAACATCTCGAACGCCTCTTTCTGGTAGACGACGAGCGGGTCGACCTGCGCGTAGCCGCGCAGGAAGATGCCTTCCCGCAGGTAGTCCATCGCGGCGAGATGCTCCATCCACTTCCGGTTGATGACCTCGAGGGCGACGCGGCGCTCGAAGTCGCGCATCACGTCTGCCTCGCCGGTCACCTCCGCAATCTGCTGCTCCTTGTCCTCGTACGCCTTCTCGATCAGCTCGGTCACGAAGTCCTGAAGCTCGTGCTTCGATTTGCCTTCGAGGTCCGCGCGCTTTGCGTAGAGCGAGAGCGGGAAGTACTCCTCCAGCCCCTCGAAAAGCCCCTCGATGTCCCAGTTCTGCTCGGTCTCGCTCTCCGGACAGAACAGCTCGATCGAATCGGCGATGATCTGCCGCAGGAACCCGAGGATCGTATCGCGGAGGTTCGCGCCCTCCAGAATGCGGCGGCGCTCCCCGTAGATCACCTCGCGCTGCTTGTTCATCACGTCGTCGTACTGAAGAACGTGCTTGCGCGATTCGAAATAGTGCTCCTCGACCTTCTTCTGGGCCCGCTCGATCATCCGGGAGAGGATGCGGGCGTCCATCGCCTCGTGCTCGGGCCAGGTGCGGAGGAGGGGAGACTGCGTCCGGTCCCCGAACAGCCGCCACAGCTCGTCTTCGAGTGAGACAAAGAATCGGCTTGCGCCCGGGTCTCCCTGGCGTCCCGCGCGGCCGCGGAGCTGGTTATCGATTCGCCGGCTTTCGTGCCGCTCCGTACCGAGAATGTAGAGGCCGCCTCGCTTGCGGACCTCGTCGGCCGCTGCCTTGTGGGCTTCCGGCTCCAGCGTGGTGACCGTGTCGAGTATCGAGCCCGGCTTGCCGCCGCGCCGGTAGTCGCGAAGCTGTTCCGGGATGTAGACCGGGTCCGGGTTCTCCTCTCCGTCTTCCTCTCGCTTCGCAGTATCGTCCGGCACCGTCACGAGCGCGTCTTCTTCCGGAATGGGCGGCAGGTCGAGAGTCGTGTCCTGGCCGGGCGGGAGCTGCATGTCGTGCGGCTTGCCGCCGAGCAGGATGTCGACGCCGCGGCCGGCCATGTTCGTCGCGATGGTCACCGCGCCCTGGCGGCCCGCCTCCGCGATGATGATGGCTTCCTTCTCATGGTATTTCGCGTTGAGAACCGAGTGCTTGATTCCGTAGCGGAGGGCCTCGTCGATGTTGTTGAGTACGTCGTCCTCCTCCGGCACTTCCAGCATCCGCGCGATCTCTTTGAGGTTCTCCTCGGTCAGCGGGTCCGGGTTGACGCCGGCCTCACGCGCGATATTGGAGAGCTTGCCGAGCGTCAGCTTGTCGAGATCGGTGTTCAGGACGTTGGCCCACTGCTCGCGCTTGCTCTTGTCCAGTCCCTTCGTGGCGTCCATCTTGTAGCGAATAAGCGATACGAGCGAGAGTACCTGGAGCGACGGCCCGCTGATTCGGCTGGAGACCTTCTCCGACATGTCGATGGAGCGCGTTCCCACAAGGACCGGCTGCTGGCGCGAATAGAGCCCCAGAATCTCGGCGGCGATTCCCCGGAACTTGTGCTCCTGACTCTTGTAAATTACATCCGCCATGTCCTTGCGAACCATGGGGCGGTTGGTCGGCACGACGACCACGTCGAGGCCGTAGATCTTGCGGAACTCGTCCTCCTCGGTTTTGGCCGTGCCGGTCATGCCGGCGAGCTTCAGGTAGAGGCGGAAGAGGTTCTGGAAGGTGATGGTCGCCAGTGTCTGCGATTCGTGCTTGACCGGGACGCCCTCTTTGGCCTCGATGGCCTGGTGGAGTCCGTCGGAGTAGCGCCGGCCGAACATGAGGCGACCGGTGAACTCGTCGACAATGATGATCTCCGGGCCTTCTTCGCCGTCCTTCACCACGTAGTCGATGTCGCGCTTGAACAGGGCGTGGGCCTTCAGCGCGGCCGTGACGTAGTGCATCATCTCCGGGTTGTCGGCGAGATTCGGCACGCCGAGCATCCGCTCCATCTTGTTGATTCCGGCGTCGGTCGGGTTGACCGTCTTCGCCTTCTCGTCGACAAGATAGTCGATGTTCGGGTTGTTTTTGTCGGAAGCGGGGTCGTCCTTCTCCTGCTGGGTCTTCGGCTCGACGCCTGCCCGGAGTGTGCGAATCACGCGATCGACAATGGCGTAGTTATCGGTGTTCTCGCCCGACATGCCGGAGATGATGAGCGGTGTTCGCGCCTCGTCGATAAGGATGGAGTCCACCTCGTCGATGATCGCGTAGTGGAGGTCGCGCTGCACCAGCATGTCATGGCTGAACGCCATGTTGTCGCGCAGATAGTCGAACCCGAACTCGTTGTTCGTTCCGTACGTAACGTCGCACTCGTAGGCCTCGCGGCGCGAGACCCGGCGGCAGTAGGTGTAGCGCGGGTCGGGGTCCTCGTAGGTGGGGTCGTAGATGTAGGACCCGCCTTCATCGCCGGTCTCGGGCGACTGGCCCTGGATGATGCCGACCGTCATTCCGAGGAGCGTGTAGATGGGGCCCATCCATACCGCGCCGACTTTCGAGAGATAGTCGTTGGCGGTGACGAGGTGCGCGCCCCGGCCGGCGAGCGCATTCAGGTAGAGCGGGAGGGTCGCCATGAGCGTCTTGCCCTCGCCGGTCTTCAACTCCGCGATGCGCCCGTCATGCGCAACCATGCCGCCGATGAGCTGGACGTCGTAATGCCGCTGCCCGATGGTCCGCTTGCCCGCCTCGCGCACGACTGAGAAAACTTCCGGCAGAATCGGGTCGAGCACGTCGTCGAGCGCCTTGCGGGTGCGGTCCTTGATCTCGGCGTCGGACGCGCCCGTGAAGTCGAGGGCGTCCATCGACTTCTTCCATTCGGACTGGACGTGGGCGCGGAACTCATCCGTCTTGTCGCGGAGCTGCGTGTCCGACAGTGACTGAATCGTCGGTTCGAGCGCGTTGATCTTTTCGACCACGGCCCGGTACCGGGCGACGTCCCGCTCGTTGTTGTCGAATATCTTTCGGAGCCAATCCATAGAGTTGTTTATCCAGGAGTTCGGGTTTGGAAGCCCGGCCGCTGCATCCGCGGCCGGCGCCTGCCTAAAACTACGAAACGAAGCCATTCCGGCTTCGCGAATGACGGCCCTGCGAACAGGGGCGTCGGGCACACCGTATTAGAGCCGCCGTCGGCCCGTCTGCAGGGCGGAGCGGCGGCTCATTTCGCCCTTGTAGTATACCACGCGGCCTCCCGGTAGTCAAAAGTCGCGGTTCGCGCGGGTCGCTTCCGTCAACGGCCGGGCGCCCGTTGACCTCGCGTGCTTGATACGATATACTGTTCATGACTTGGAGAGGTGTCCGAGCGGTTTATGGAGCCCGTCTTGAAAACGGGTAGGTGATGAGCCACGCGGGTTCGAATCCCGCCCTCTCCGTCCCACTTTTGAACCCAGATAGAATGCCGGAGTGCTGCCCCACGTGCAGCGCCGGATCGTCTACACCAGTCCCAGCCGCTTCCCGACCTTTTCAAGGGCAGCAAGTGCCTCATCCAGCTCTTCCCGCGTATGGGAGGCATTCGGCATGGTCCGGATTCTCGCCTTGCCGCGCGGGACGGTCGGGAAGACAACCGCGAGTGCGAGCACGCCCTCGTCGAAGAGCTCGCGCTGAAGCTGCTGCGCCTTTCCCTCGTCACCCACCATCACCGGCGTGATCGGCGTTTCGGTCGGGCCGATGTCAAATCCGAGCCGCTTCACCCCCTCCTGCCAGTAGCGCGTATTCTCCCAGAGCCGGTTCGTGAACGATGGGTCGCTTTCCATCAGGTCGATGGCGGCGAGGACCGCCGCCACCACGGCCGGCGGATGCGCGGTGCTGAAGAGGAAGGGACGGGCGCGCTGTGTAAGCCAGTCCCGCAGCCTCGCGCTTCCCGCGATGTATCCGCCCATTACCCCGACCGCTTTCGAGAGCGTGCCGAGCTGGATATCGAGCCGCGGGTGGACGCCGAAATGGTACGCCGTTCCGCGCCCGCCGCCCAGCACCCCGGAGCCGTGCGCGTCGTCCACCATTACGGCCGCGTCATACTTCTCCGCGAGGTCGCAGATGGCCGGCAGGGGAGCGATGTCGCCGTCCATGCTGAAGACGCCGTCCGTGACGATCAGCCGCTTCTTATACGTCTGCATCCGCTTCAGGCACTCCTCCAGCGAATCCATGTCCTTATGCCTGTAGGCCGGGCGCTGCTCGGAAGGGAGACCGGTAAGCCGGCAGCCGTCGATGATGGACGCATGGTTCAGCTCGTCCGAGATGATCGCATCTTCCTTTGTGGTGATCGTCGGAATCGTGCCCGCGTTCGCGGTGAATCCTGACTGGAAAACGATGCACGCCTCGACGTGCTTGAACTCGGCCAGGCGATTTTCGAGCTGCTCGTGGAGCGACATCGTCCCGATGATGGTCCGTACCGCGCCCGCGCCCGCGCCCCACTCCTGCACGGCTTTGATTGCCGCCTCCTTCAGCTTCGGATGGTTGGCCAGGCCGAGGTAATTGTTGGACGAGAGGTTCACGACCCGTTTGCCGTTCACCGTGATTCGCCCGCCCTGCGGCGACTGAAGCTCCACCAGCGGTCGGTAGAGATTCTGTTCTTTAAGCGCGTCGATCTGCTCGCCGAGCCAGTTCTGAAGCGTGCTGTTCATGATTCGTGTCCTATCGGGTTGCGGCGTTCCGCGCCTTGAGCCGCGCCATGAATGTCCCGTATGCTTTCCGCGGCGTTCCGTCCTGTTTGCGGAGGCCGATCGTGGCCAGATAGGCGCGGAATTTAGCGTTCGGTACGCGGTAATACTTGAGGAACGTCTCCACGAGTTGGTCGTTGAAGTCCACCAGCAGAAAGTAGTTGACGGCTGCGATTCGGCCCGGGTGGCTCGTCACAGCGTTGAACAGCGCGTCCACGAACGCCGACTGCGCATCCTCCGAACTTCCGAGAAGCGGGTCCGCCGGGTAGCCGGCCTCCTGAATCAGCAGTGGCTTCCCGCCCGCCATCTCGACCATCTTCGCGACGTCCGCCGGCACGACCGACACCGGTTGGACGCTGAAATCCGGCTTTAGAGGGTAGTAGGTGAGCGAAACGAAGTCCGTGTCGCGGTTGAGGCGGCGGAAATGGTCTGGCCTTGCCCGCGCGCCGCCAAATGTGCACGTAACCCCGACCGGCAGTGCCGGCTTCAGCTCCCGAAGCCGCGCCCGTCCCCGCTCCACGAATCCGGCGTAAGGCTCCAGCTCCGCGCCGTGCGAGGCCAGGTACACCTCCACCTCATTGCCGAGCATTACCCACCGTACCCTTGGGGTGAGTCGCGGCGCGACCGCCCGCAGCAGCGCTTCCCACCGCGACCGCATCTCGGGCGAATCGAACGGCTTGTCCATCAGGTCGGCCGGCAGGGTCCGGTTGTTCGTATCGAGCGTCTGAATCGTTATCGCCAGGTCGAAGCCGAGGCCGCCGAGACCTCGCACCGCGTCATCGATCTTTTTCAGGTCGAGCCTGCCCTTGTCCGGCTCCAGCTCGCTCCACTTCACGCTGACGTATTGCAGCCGCAGCCCCGCCGCCTTGAGGTCCTTCAGGTTCTGCACCAACTCCTGAATCGTTCCGCCCACCTTCACGTTCGGCGAGATTCCGATGAGCGGCATGTCAGGCGTTTGGCCGGGCATTAAGGTAAGGAGTGCGAGAAGGGGAGCCAGCATGGGATTTTCGTTTCAGCCGGCGTGATTGAGGCTGGCAAGCTCCGGCAGGGTGAAGAGGCCGTCTTTGCGCACGATCACGTCGTCGAACCAGATCTCGCCGCCGCCGAACTCCGGACGCTGGATGCAGACCATGTCCCAGTGAATCTGCGAGCGGTTGCCGTTGTCGGCCTCGTCGTAAGCCTGGCCTGGCGTGAGGTGGAAGCTGCCGGCGATCTTCTCGTCGAAGAGAATGTCCTTCATCGGCCTGAGTATCCGCGGATTGAACGCCAGCGACCATTCGCCGGTGAATCGCGCTCCCTCGTCCGCGTCGAGAATCTCGTTCAGCTTCGCAGTGTCGCCGCCAGCCGTCGCCTCGACGATCTTCCCGTCCCGGAAGACGAGCCTAATGTTGTTGAACACCGTGCCGCGGTAGAGCGTCTCGCAATTGTACTGGATAGTCCCGTTCACCGAATCGCGCACCGGGCACGTGAATATCTCGCCGTCGGGAATGTTCCGCTCGCCCGCGCAGGGAATCGTGGCGATTCCCTTCTTGCTGAACGAGAGGTCGGTCCCAGGTCCCGTGATTCGCACACGGTCCGTCCGGTCCATCAGCTCCTTCAGCGGCAGCGCCGCCCGCGCCATCGCCGCGTAGTCCACGTTCGCGCAGACATCGAAGTAGAAGTCCTCGAACGCTTCCGTGGACATCCCTGCCGCCTGCGCCATGCTCGCATTCGGCCACCGCAGCACCACCCAGCGCGTCTGCTTTACCCGCACCTCGCTGTGGACCGGATGCCACCAGTGCTGCTCGTAGAGCGACATTCTGTCCCGCGGCACGTCGCTCAGCTCGCTGATGTTCTCCGCCCCCCGCACGCCGATGTAGCACTGCACCGCCTCCATCCGCGCCTTCTCCATCTCGCCGATGAGCCGCATCTGCTCCTCGGTGGCGACCTGGTAGAGCGCGCGCCGCACTGCCATCTGATTCGTGCTGACGAGCGGCAGCCCTCCCGCCTCCGCGACGGTCCGAATCAACTCCGCCACGAAATCGACGGGGATGTCGAACGTCTCGATGAAGACCTTGTCGCCCGGCTTCACCGCGATGGAGTGGGACACCAGAAGCTGCGCCAGTTTTCGATATCGCGGGTCTTTCACGTCAAGGCTCCGGTGTGCGGATCGTCAAGGGCGCGTACCCTAATCCTAACGCCTTTCAAACAAGGCGGTGGCTGCGGTGACCTGTTCGCAGGTAGGGGCCAAGCATCCGCGCTCCCAACCTGCCGGTGCGAACCAATCCTCGTGCGCGAATGCTTCGACCCGGTCGGCGTATTGAGCGTGACTCCCCGTATTTGAAAGGCATTGGCCCTCGTCCTGTCCAACGGGTTTGCGCCCGTGGCTGGAATCGTGTTGGCTACTCCGAACCGTGTGGGCGACGCGGATCACGGCTGCCATGGACGCACGCGAGCATGGTTATCGCATCACCCGTGTGCTCGTAGAACAGAACATAGGGATACCGATGCAGGATAGCTCGTCGTATAAATGGCTCAACTTCCTCAAATGATCCCGGATGGGCTTTAATGCGGTCGAGTGTCCGCAGCACTTCCTGGACGAAGTCGTCACCAAGCGACGGCCGGTCCAACGCATACCAATCGCGGGCATCGGCGACATCCTCTCGAAACTCGGGCCGGATAGTGAATCGCAGCCTCACGGCTTATACATGCTGGCGCGAAACGTCTCCAGGTCCACTTCAACATCCGGGCTCTCCGCATGTGCCTTCAATCTCTCGGCCACGATCCGGCGCTGGTATTTCGCGTACGGGATTCCGTTACGGCGTGATTCTATTGAATCCCATAGTTGAGTGATAAGATCGAGCTTCGCTTCGTCGCTTAGAGCGCCGATGTCTACAGGCATCATGATGGCCATACTCATCCCTCCTAACACATTGTACGAAAGCCGAGCGCAAAGCGCTACTCCATGTGGAAGACAACTTTGCCGCAAAGGCCGTCGCGCATGAGCTGCATACCATGGTCATAGTCGTCGAAGCTGAGCTGGTGCGTGATGGCGGGCTCGACGTGCAGCTTGCCGGTCTTCAGGAGCGCGCTCATGGTGTCCCACGTCTCGTAGAGGCGGCGGCCGACAATGCACTTGATGTCCAGCCCGCGGAATATCATGTCCTCGGCGACCGCCAGCTCGACCTTGCCAGCGGGAATGCCCATGAGCGAGACCCGGCCGCCGGTCCGCGCGATTCGCATCGCCTGCTGGATCGCGATGGGAGCGCCGGACATCTCCAGTACGACGTCGACTCCTTCGCCGTGCGTGACCTGCCTGAAGTACGCCTCGGGGTCCTGCTTCGTCACGTCCACGGTGCCGTCCGCGCCAAGCTTTCCGGCCAGGTCGAGCCGGTAAGCGCGCGTGTCGGTGGCATATACCGCGCTCGCGCCCGCGGCCTTCGCTACCGCCACGGCGAAGATTCCGATAGGGCCGCACCCGAGCACCGCCACCGACTTGCCGACGATATCCCCTGCGAGCGTCGCGTGTACAGCATTACCGAGGGGATCCTGGATGCAGGCGATGTGGGGCGGGACAGAGCGGTCGTTCTTCCAGGCGGAGCCCTCGGGAATCACCACGTGGCTCGCGAAGCAGCCGTCCACGTCCACGCCCAGAATACGCGTGTTGGCGCAGACGTGCTTCTGGCCACTCCGGCACTGGAGGCAGTGGTTGCAGACCCAGTGCGATTCGCCCGAAACATAGTCGCCGACGCGGAATCCGGTCACGTCCGACCCAACCTCGACGACCTCGCCCGCGAACTCGTGGCCCATGATGCGCGGCGGCTTCACGCGGTTCGAGGACCACGCGTCCCAGGAGTAGATGTGATAATCGGTGCCGCAGATGGAGGTCGCGAGTACCTTGACGAGAATCTGGTCGTTCTTCGTGATTTGCGGCTCGGGAACGTCGCGGATGATGGCGCCCGGGCCGGGCTCGGCTTTGACAATGGCTCTCAATGCGGATCCTTTCGGGCGCCCGGGACGTCGTCAGGATCTTCCGCCGCGGCCGGCAGGTCGGCGGCGAAGTCGCTGGCTTCGGACGGAGTGAGAAGGAGGCTGTAGGTCATCTGCACGGTATCGGACGGCGGAAACGATCGGAGCACGGACCAGAGCATCCGCTCGCGATCCTCGCACGGTTCCGATTCGAACAGACGGGTAACGACGGTGACGTCGAGCTTCCCGTCCGAATGGTGCCGCGTGAGCGTCCTGACGTCCGGGTCGTCCGTCCGCCACGCTTTGGAAACGGCTTCCTCTACGCGCCGCGCAAGCTCATCGTCCATGACCTCGGGTCCTCCAAAAGGTTGATCGTATTATAGCCCACAGGCGACGGCGGTTAGTGGTCGGCCGAGCGCGAAGATGCGTTGGGGCCGAGGTGCTACAATGAATCGTTCAGGCGCGGTATATTGGCGCGTGACGAGAACGCTTCGGAGGATGGCGGGTGAATCGACGACTGGCGGAGTGGGTGGATGAATGCACGGCGCTCTGCCGGCCGGATAGAGTCGTCTGGTGCGACGGGTCCGAGGCGGAGAACGCGCGGCTGCTCGACAACATGGTGCTCGACGGAGTGCTGCAGAAGCTCAACGAGCAGGAGTATCCTGGCTGCTACCTCCACCGCTCCAATCCCAACGATGTGGCCCGCGTCGAGCACCTCACGTTCATCTGCTCCCGCCGCGAGGAGGATGCCGGCCCGACGAACAACTGGATGGACCCGGCCGAGGCGAAGGCGAAGGTCGGCGCGCTCTTCGACGGCTGCATGCGGGGCCGGACGATGTACGTCGTGCCGTATGTGCTGGGACCGGTCGGCTCGCCGGTCAGCAAAGTCGGCGTCGAGATTACGGACAGCCCCTACGTCGTCGCGAACATGCGAATCATGACGCGGATGGGGCAGGTCGCGCTCGACCAGCTTGGCGACACGGGCGAGTTCGTGCCCGGCCTCCATTCCATCGGCGAGCTGGACCCCAACCGCCGCTTTATCCTCCATTTCCCCGAGGAGCGCCTCATCTGGAGCTATGGCTCCGGCTACGGCGGCAACGCCCTGCTCGGTAAGAAGTGCTTCGCGCTCCGAATTGCCAGCGTCATGGCGCGCGACGAAGGGTGGATGGCGGAGCACATGCTCATCCTCGAGCTGGAAGACCCCTCCGGCGAGCTGACGTATTTCGCCGCGGCCTTTCCCAGCGCGTGCGGCAAGACCAACCTCGCCATGCTCGTGAGCCCGCTGGCCGACGAGGGCTATAAGGTCCGCACGGTGGGCGACGACATCGCGTGGATGTTCATTCATGACGAGGATGGGCGGCTCTGGGCCGTGAACCCGGAGGCTGGCTACTTCGGCGTCGCGCCCGGTACGAACGTCCATACGAATCCGAATGCCATCGCCGCGGCGCACCGGAACACCATCTACACGAATGTCGCTGTCTCGGAGGATGGCATCCCCTGGTGGGAGGGCAAGGACAAGAACCCGCCCCGGCCGCTCATCGACTGGAAGGGGAACCCGTGGACCGGCGAGGGGCCCGCCGCGCATCCGAACTCACGATTCACCGCGCCTGCCCGCCAGAATCCCGCCATCTCTCCGCATTGGGAAGACCCGCGCGGTGTGCCCATCTCCGGAATCATGTTCGGCGGCCGGCGGCACAAGGTCGCGCCGCTCGTGTTCGAGGCGTTCGACTGGCAGCACGGCACGTTTGTCGGAGCGACGATGGCCTCGCGTACGACCGCGGCGGCTACGGGCGAATCGAACGTGCTCCGCCGCGACCCCATGGCCATGCTTCCGTTCTGCGGCTATCACATGGGCGACTACTTCGCGCACTGGCTCGACATGGGCCGCCGAATGGCGGACCCGCCTCGCATCTTCCATGTAAACTGGTTCCTGCAGGACGAAGAGGGGAACTACCTCTGGCCCGGATTCGGCGAGAACGTCCGCGTGCTCATCTGGATGCTCGACCGCATCAAGGGACGCGCCGAAGCGGTCGAAAGCGCCATCGGCCTCCTCCCCACGATCGAGTCGTTTCACACCGAAGGGCTAGACCTCGATCCCGCCAAACTGCGACGACTCCTCACCGTCAACCGCGAGGACTGGATGCCGCATATTGCCGGCATCCGCGAGTTCTTCGTCAATTTCGGCGACAAGCTCCCGCGTGAGATGTGGAACGAGCTGGATGCGCTCGAGCAGCGTCTGACCTCCTGATTCGTGAGTCGACGAGGACACATGTCCTCGTCGGGGATGCGTCCTTCGGACAACCAGAGAGGTTGCTCGGCTTGAGCGCTGCCAACATTGCCATATATCCCGCTGCTCACTCCCGGCAGGAATCCGCCGTGACATCGCGTATGGTAGCCTGACGGCCGTCCACACAGCGGCCGCAATCCCGTGACCGATCGTCTTCAACTCGACGGAGGCTTCCAGCATGTGGATTGGCGTTGCCTTTCTCGTTTTCGCTCTGCTGTTCCCGTTCACGCTCGGATTTGCCGCCGCGATATGGGAGAAGCGGCTCGTCTGGCCCTATGCGCCCGCGCAGCCGGCGGAGGCGGTTCCGCCCGGCATCTCCCCGGCTCCGCCCGCATATGATGGAAGCGGACCCGTTCCGGCAACCGCGCACATCACCGGCGTGAACTACACAGCCTGGCAGCGCGGCTTCCGCTCCATCGGCGTAATGCGCAGCGCGCAGGGAAGGCTGTACAAGATTCGATATGACTTCTGGCTCTCGCCGGACCGCCTGATTCTCGCCTCGGTCAGCGGCGGCACGCTGGCCTCAATCTCGGTGGAAAACACGACCTTCTACACCCGCCTGACAAACGGCAGTCGCCTCATCACCATTCGGAATCCGAAGGCCAGCGAGAGCGACCTGACGGGGCTCAATGAGGAGGTCCTGGCACAGGATGCCGCGTTCGACCGCCAGCTTGAGAAGCACTGGCAGCGCGTCGCAACATCCGGGGTGCAGGCGGTCCCCTTCAATCCGGACGATCCCTTCGGGGACCTCCACCACATGATGACGGAGCGCATCGACCGGCTGATAGGCATGGGTTGCGCAACCTGGGTCGATCCCGCGCACGCCTCGTGGAAGTACAACTTCAAGGGGGCATTCATCCTCACCACCAAAATGGTCCTGCGAGGGTGGCGGCGCTCCTTCATTCCGGATCGGACAAGGCGATAGCAACCGAACCCGTTTCGCGGCTTATGGCCGGAGAAGACGATCGAACCACAACGCAGAATCACGCTCTCGCATGCGAGAATCGCGGCAGTCTCCGGCAAGTGGAGCGTCGCGTTCCTCGTGCTCTGCTTCGCCGTCTCGGGCGTCCTTCTCCCGGTCGCCGCGCACCTTCCCCGCTGGGTCGAGTTCGAGATGGTGCTCGGCGCATGGTGGCTCGTGTGGGCGTGCGCGATCGGGTGGCTGCTCTACCGTGGCTGTGACGTCGCCGATGACATGCCGTACCCGCACGCGCCGAAGCTGGGCCGCTCCGGCCTGAGCGACGTCGGACTCGACGGCTGCCTCTCGCTGGATCTGGGCGTGGAAGGATGCGGCGCCGTCGTCCTGGTCGTCGTGGCCGTTCTCCTGCTCATCGTGGGAATCTGGTTCGCGGTCGAGTTCCTCATTCCCGGCCTGGCGTTCCTGCTCTACCTTCTCGTTCGCGGCATGGCGGCCCGCGCTGTCAATGACCGACGGGACTGCAAGACGTCCGTCCTCCGGGCGGTCTCCTGGGGCATCGCATGGGCAACGCTCTACACGGCCCCGCTCGCACTCACCGTTCTCGCGGTCCATGCGATTCACCCGCACCTCCACCACGGCTGAGCGCAAGGTTGCATTCCTCCCCCATTATTGGGGGCCGGGGCCGCTCATGCCCGATGTGATAGAATCGATCTGAATTCCACATTGGGAGTCGTTTGTGCCAGTCAGCCCCACGCATCGCCTCTGCTCTGAAGCCGCCCATCTTCTCGATCTGGGCCGAACCGACGACGCCGTCAAGCTGCTTCTGCAGGCCACGGCGGCAGACCCGGAATCCGCCCGGCCACACTGTCTCCTCGCACAGGCCCACTACGGCAAAGGTCGCTGGCGTGATTCGCTCGCTTCCGCTGAACGGGCGGCCAGCCTCCAGCCGTCCAGCGAGTGGCCGCACCGGATTCGCGCGCTCTGCCTGCTCCATTTGAAGCAGCCGAAAGAGGCGCTGGCGGCCGCGCGTGAATCAGTCCGCCTCGCCCCCCACCAGCCGGAATCGCTTCATACCATCGCTCTCTGCCTGATGGATAACCGCAGCTTGCCTGAAGCGAGACAGATCGCGGCAAATCTGGTCACCACCGCCCCGGATCAGGCTCTCGCACACTATACCGCCGGCCTCGTCGCCTTTCGGCATGGCGCGTGGGCGGAGGCAGAGCAGCACTACCGCCGCGCTCTTGCGCTCGACCCGGAGCACTGGGAATCGATGAACAACCTCGGGGTCGCGCTCAACAAGCAGGGCAGGCGGAAAGAGGGAATCGAGATGTTCCACAACGCGGCGCGATTGCGGCCGCAGCACGAACTCTCACGAAAGAACCTGAAAGCGTCCGTGGGGACTTACGTTACCGGAGGCCTCGGGTCCATTTGGGTCGCCCTGCAATTGATTCGCGTGGTTGCCGGGTCGGTTGGTAACGAGGCGCGCACCACGGCGGTGATCGTGATGCTGCCGATGCTCTGCGTTGCCGGGGGATTCCTCTGGTGGCGCAGGCAGAGGCGGATGGGCGAGCTGCATGAGACGGTTAAGACCTTCTACAGCGCGGAGGTCCGCCGCGAACGGCAGGAGAATTTGCGCAAGATCCCAACAATCGCACTTGTGGTAGTAACGAGCCTTGCGCTTGTCTTCTGGACCACGAGCGCGATGCAGGTCGGCGCATCGGAGATGGGCCTCACCTCGTGGCTGCTGCTGGTCTATGTGACCCTGTGGATAGCCCTTGCAATGGAGATCAGGTGGTTACTTCGCGTCCGCGCTGTCCGGCGCTCCGGCTGACCTTCATAATCGCCGCGAATCCTCTTCGAGCCACGCCGCGTACTCCTCCTCCCAGATATCGCCTGACGCAAGCCCGAATGTCTTCATGACGACGGATTCCTCGCTCGCCGTGAGCTCCCACCCATTCAGCTCGAGAAACATGGCCGCCAGCATAAAGCCGGTTCGCTTGTTCCCGTCCACGAACGGATGATTCCGGATTACGCCCGCCGCGTACATCGCTGAGAGCACGTGCATGCTCGTTTCGCCGTAAGCATGATGGTTGCGGGGCCGGGCGAGCGCGGATTCGCGGAGCTCGTTGTCGCGCACACCGGCCAGCCGCCCATGCTGCGCCAGCAACATGTCGTGAATGCCGAGCGCGTCCTCCCGGTCGAGCCAGACGGGCTCCGTCACTTCGCGAGCTCGGAGAGAGCGCTGCGGTACCGGCGGCTCAGACGATCGGCGGGCTGCGCCTCGCCGCTGCCATGCCTGCGGCCAGCCCCACACCTCCGTGCGCGGAACGACACCTGGGTATGCTTCCCGCGCCCGGTGAGTGTCTGGTGCGGAGTTGGCGCGAAGCGCATGTGAGCGGGAGGGTGCAGCCTCCGGTTCCCGCACACGGTAGCGGGAGGGTACAGCCTCCCGTTCGCCGCGGAGTGTACCCAGTCTGTTGAGGCCGCTGGCGTAAGGTGAGTGTCCTGGTGGCGGTCAGGCGGCTTTGGAGTGCGCCTCGGCCTCCCGATTCACAAGCTTGTTGAATCGGTTTCCTTTCTCGGTGGAGACGAGGAGCGCGAGATCGTTCGCATCGAACTGCCGGAACCACGCGTCCCAGGTGATTTGCTCCAGCGACTCCTCACCGCTGAATCCCGGGAAGTCGATGCGGAGGACGCCAGGGTCCATTTTTCCGCTGCCCGTTCCCCGGACGCACGCGGGATGCCCGCCGCGCGCCTCGACCCACTCGCGAATCGTTTTGTGATCGGTTACCTTGTCCGCGGATATCGATTCATGCTCAGCCATCTCATTCCTCCCAACGCGTGTGATTGCGGTCGCCGCTCTATCTGTTACGAGGGAGGTTCGCAAGTGTTCCGTGGCTTCGCGAGAAGACCGAAGAGAGTCGGGAGGCGTGAAGGGCGGTTCATGGAGTAGACTGCTATTGTTGCCCGGACCGATTGCGGTCAGGGCGAACAACAGGTTCTGAGAGGTTCAATTGGACAGAGAGACTACTTCCACCCCGCCAACAAATCCACCGCCGCCATCCCCGCCAGAAGGATCCACGTTGCGCGCGGGCGCATGGATGTTCGCGCTGTCGCTCCCGACGGGACTGCTCTACCCCATCGTGGGACCGTTCGGGCACTTCATTGTCGGCGTCGTGGGAGGACGCATTGCGAGGACGCTCGGGAACGCGCTGAAGGCATCCATCTTTCCGGTCGTGTTCTGGGCGATTGCGGTGTCGCTCTCGGCGAAGGCGGGCGTGCCGATCAAGAACGACCGCATCTACCTGCCGCAGATTCTCACGCTTGTTCCGCCGCTCGCGCTGCTGGCGGGGGCGCTCACGGGCGCGGCCGGACGGGCTACAAAGGTGCTCGGCCTCGGAATGCTTATCGCCGCGGCGACCATCTTCTACCAGTCGATGGCGCCCATCTACCGTACTGTTTCCCAGCTCCAGGTCAGGCAATCGATCGAAGAGGGAGCGCGCGGAAAGGCCTGTCCGGACAACCTGCGGCAGCTCCACAAGGCCGCCCTGCTCTACGCGGATGCATGGGACGACACTCTCCCGCCAGCGGATCGCTGGACGGACCTGATTCGCGAAAAGGTGCCGGACGACAAGCAGCTCCACTGCCCGTCGGTCGCCAGCGCGAACGCATACGGCTATGCCATGAACGCGGCGCTGGGCGGGAAGAAGTGGAAGGACGTGAGCGACGCGGCGCACGTGCCGCTCTTCTACGATTCGTCGGACCTGAAGCCGAATGCCCACGACGACGTGACGAGCCTCCCCTCGCCAGGACGTCACGACGGACACAACAACATCATTTACCTCGACGGCCGGCTGGTCACGAAGTAGGAGTCGGAATTCAGGAGCGCGCGGTGCGGCTGAGCGAATCGGCTTCCGGGAACTGGCTGCTGCGGACCCTCTCCTGCGCCGGCTGCGGCGTCGTCGCGCTCTGGGGGTTCGCGCTGCTGCTCGGGTCGATGATGGGCCCTTACCGGCTGATTGGGCAGTCCGGCGAGTGCCGCTCCAATCTGATGCGAGTCACTCGGGCGTTCCAGTTGTATGCCGATGACTACGAGGACTCCTACCCGCCCGCGGAGAAGTGGAATTTGTCGGTCGGACCGTACCTGGACAAACCGGACCGGCTCCGTTGTCCGACAGTCGTCCAGGCAAACCCAAACGGCTTCGGATACGCGATGGACAGCCGAATCGCGGGCAGGATGCGGTCGAGAATCGATGTGCCGGCGAAGACGCCAATCGTCTTCGACTCGTCGAACCTCGCCGCGAACGCTGCCGATGCTCTGAAGAGCCTGCCCAAGCCGGGCCGGCACCGGGGAAAGCGCGGGCGAGGCGAGCCCATCCGGGCAGGAAACAACATCGGTTATGGTGACGGCTCGGTCAGGATGCAGTTCGATGCCGTGGGCGCCGGAACGCAGCCGTAAGGGACGTGGACGGGAGGGCAGAAGAGATGCAGCCACCTGAGGATAGACCGGGCTCCGGCGGACCCGAATATAATCCGCCACCCCCAGCGCCGCCACCACCGACGAACCCGCCGCAGGGGCCGCCGCCCTTCCCCGGTCAGGTTCCCCCGCCGGGCCGGCCGGCCTATGGACCGGAGGGATATGCGCAGCCGGGCTATGGTCCGCCGGGCTTTCCGCCCCCTCCCGGCCAGTACCCATACCCGCCGCCGCCGGGTCGCAGGATTCCCTGGTGGGCGTTCGTTCTGGGAGGGTGCGGCTGCCTCTTCCTCTTCGTCCCGATACTTGCAGCCATCCTGTTCCCGGTGTTCGCGCAAGCGCGCGAGGCGGCCCGGGCGACGTCATGCATGAGCAACCAGAAGCAGCTTGCGCTCGGCATATTGATGTACACGCAGGATTACGACGAGAAGCTGCCGGGCAAGCCGCGGTGGATGAACGACATCGAGCCCTATATCCGATCCGCCTCTTCGAGCCCCGGTTCGCCGTACACGTTCCCGCCGGAGCACTGCCCGACCGCCTCGATGCGCGATGATTCGATCTACGGATATGCCTTCGACAGCGCGCTGGACCGGAAAGAGATGTCGTCCTTCAACTCGCCGCAATCGACGCTGATGACCTTCGATTCGACGAATCTCGCGAAGAACGCATCGGACGCGGGTGATAGCATGCCGTCGCCTGGCCGGCACCGCCAGCGAAACATCGCGAGCTATCTGGACGGTCATGTTGGGATGATCGGGAGCCAATACGGAGGCAGCGGGCGCGCAGGCGACTAAGGCTCGCGGTTAGCGTGTGTTGCGCCAGTAGGAGCGTAGCGAGAGAACGAGGATGGCGCCCGCGCCGGCCGCCCAGAGGAGAGCCCAGAACCAGGGCGTCATGCCGAACGCCTGCGCCATGAAGACGGCGTCGTTGTCGGCGTGCGTGGAGGTCGTCAGGAAAATCAGGATGCGGATGTCGACGAGGGCGTTGAGGCAGAGCTGAACGGCGAGGAAAGCCGTCACGAAGCTCGCCACCGATTCTGTCAGCCTGCGGGAGAGGAGCAGCAGCGCAAGTCCGATGGCGAGACCGGCGAAGAAGCCGAACATCGAGTCGCCCCAGGGCCGCATCCAGAGCCCGGTCGCGACGAGGGTAATCGCCGAGAGGAAGAGAAGCGCGTTCTTTCCGTTCCCGGAGCGGCGGCACATCTGCATTGCCAGCGCCCCGAACGCCGTAGCGCCGAGGTAGCCGGCCATATAGATGAGGAAGATCAGGCCGCCAAGCGAATAGGTGACGCCGCTGCCATCCGGGTGAATCGCCATGCCGGTGACCGCGCCACCGGTAAGGAGGGTCATCGCCGCGTGGCCGCTCTCGTGGATGATGGTGACGAAGAGGCGGATGGGGTAGAGCGCCAGCTGCGCGCCCGGAATGTACTGGAGGGCGAGCGAGACGAGCGTGGCAGCGACGAGCAGCCAGCGCTCGGACTGGAGGCGGCGCGGGCCGCCCGATGTTGGTGTTATGACCGGTACGCTCATACTGAGGTCTACGAGGGCCGGAACGGTTTGGTTTTATGGTTTTCGGGCGGCTTTAGTCGAGCGAGATGTAGACGCCTTCCACGAGCCGCACCGCTTCACCATCTGAATACGCGTATTGCCAGAGGCGGTCCGGGGCGCTGAATCCGGCACGGGTCGCGGCGGCGCCGATTCGCCCGTCCTTCGAGAGCGCGATGCATGCCGCGCCCCGGCTCTGGTGGCCGGGCCGCTTACGGAGCAGATAGCGAATTGCCTCCTCACATGCCTCTTGCGGCGGCCGGCCCTCCTCCATCAACGCCACCACGCGATAGCTGAGACAGACCTTCATCATCTCATCGCCATTGCCCGTTGCGGCTGCGGCGCCTACCTCGTTGTCCACATAGAGGCCGGAGCCTATCAGCGGCGAATCCCCAACGCGCCCCGGCCGCTTCCATGCGATTCCCGAAGTCGTGCAGCCTGCGGCGAGGTTGCCTGCATGGTCGAGCGCGCAGACGCCCACCGTGTCGTGCGAGGTCTGATCCAGGCTGCCGGATTCTTCGCTCCAGGCCTTCGGGCGAGGGGACGGATCGTCGAAGTGCGCTACGTCGGGAGCGGTCTGCTCGGCGCGCCACCGTCGCCAGCGCTCCATCGACTCGGGGGTTGATAGGTCGGCGAGGGGAAAGCCCTGCTGGAGGGCGAAGCGGCGTGCATTGTGGCCGGCGAGTATGACGTGCGGCGTCTCGTCCATGACGCGGCGGGCCACGGAGATGGGCTTGCGGATTCCCGTGAGTGCCGCGACCGCGCCCGCGCTGTGGGTCGCGCCGTCCATGATGGCGGCATCGAGCTCGACGACGCCCTCCGCGTTGGGCAGGCCGCCGTATCCGACGCTGTTGACGGTCGGGTTCTCCTCGACGACGTTGGCGCCGACCTCCACGGCATCGAGCGCGGAAGCGCCTTCAAGCAGCGCCCGCAATCCGACCTCGCAGGCTTCGACGCCGAACTTCCACGTAGCGATATAGACCGGTGTCATGGTGGCGCCCTCCAGCATTGCGTTGGTGGTGGGTTCGCGAAACGACGCCGGGGTTCCTGCGCGGGCGTGACGGGCGCTCGGTTATCCGCCGCAGTAGCGGGCGATTCGCGCGGCATCGCCGATCTGGAGATCGCTGAACTTGACGCCGAGCTCGAAGCCGTTCTCGGCGATCTCCGCAGGCTTGCAATGGAGTACGACGCCCTGGACGCGGACCGGCAGCGCCTCGCCGGGGAGGGTGAACAGCAGCTCCATGCGCGACTTTGCCCTGAGCTCCTGCTTGACGCGAATCTTCATGCCTCCCGCGCTCACGTCCACGCAGTGGGCGATTCCATTTGCGAACTCGGAATCATAGCGGACCGCGAATCCGCCGGACTGGCGCGCGAACTCGCGTCGCTCGGTCTTCCGCCACATCGGCGGAAGCGAGAGCCAGACGGTCGCCCGCGACTGCTGGAGAACGCTGCCGACAACGTAGTACCGGCCATCTTCGGAGCGCATGGTGCATTCGAGCGACGTTCCCGGCGTGAGTATGGGGAGAACTCCGAGATCGTCCTCGCGAAGGCGCACGCGGAGGTGCTCCGCTCCCTGCGCCTCCAACTCGGCGATCCAGACGACGCCGGTGGTGGCGAGCCTGAGCTCTACGGTCGCTCCCTGATTGATCTGCGCTGACAATTCCGGCGCTCCTCCCCCTGTTTGCGGCTGATGAGTTATTATCGGGTGCGGATGGACCCGAGGTTTAGGGAGGATGTGGGATCCCTCAGCCCCAAACCCCTCTCCCAAAAACAGGAGAGGGGGCTTAACGACCGAGAACCTCCCCAACCCTCCTTTGCGAGGAGAGGGGCACACCGGCAGGTGGGTCATGTCCGGGGTTGAAACCCCTCTCTATGAAACGAAAGCCACCTTCGTGGCTTACACTTTGGAAGCCCAAAGTCGCAACGGGTTGTCAACGTGGGGTGGAATCACACGATCCCTCTGCCGTGCGGCAGGTTGTCCCATCCCCCGGACCAATCGCTGATCGGGAACCCTGGTCGCGCGTCCGATATTATCCTGTGCTCGGCAAACGCAGTACACTCCGGATTGGGTACCGGGACGGCGCTCTTGTAGTCGAGCCCAGCTTGTCTTGTACGCCTGGTTATCTTGTCTTGTACACCGGCTACCCGATGGGAGCCACATGCAATGTAAGCGCCAGGCGCGGGTATGACATCATGAATGAGGAGCCAAAGGGTTGCGGACCGGCCGGAGCCATCATCGCGGGCGCGGCGTGCGCGGGGCTGGGCGCGTTTGGCGGATGCACCATGCAGTTTCTCCACGACATCGATGGCGGCCACGGCGGGCCCGTCTATCTCTTGTCCGGCACGGGCATCGGGGCGTTCGTCGGGCTGCTCGCGTGGTTGGCGATACGTGAGAGGCAGCGATGACCAAGCTGAAACCGGGGCGGGACTGAAGGAAGGCGGGATTTCAGACTATAATATGGTCTGTGTCCTGCCTCTTGGCGGGAAAACTTATGTGAGGTTGTCTCTTGCGCTTTACCAAACCAGGCTTCTCCCCTCTCCTTCTCGCCGTCGCCATTCTTCCACTAATCAGCCGCGCCGCATCGCCGCAGGGACGCACGCCGGATTTCGGGCGGGCGTTGACGGCGAATCTCGGCATGCAGGGCAGAATGATGTGGATCGACGCGACCGCAAACATCGACCGAATCACGACCATCGAAGGCGTGCGCGACATCGTGGCGCACTGCCGGAAGGCGAACTTCACATCCATCGTGGTAGATGTGAAGCCGGTCGTCGGGCAGGTGCTCTTCAAGAGTCGGATTGCCGACCGGCTGAGGGAGTGGAAGGGAAAGACTTATCCTGACTTCGACGTGCTCGCGGCGTTCGTCGACGAGGGGCACAAGGCCGGGCTTCAGGTCTGCGCTTCGTTCAACGTATTTTCGGAGGGCCACAAGTACTTCAATACAGGTCTGGCTTACCGGAAGCCGGCGTGGCAATCGACCACCTATTACGTCGATCGGACGCTCGTGTCGCTGGATGGATCCCGGCTCCCGATTCGGGGATCCGAGGATCCGGACGACCCCACGCGGACACTGGTAGAGGGCGAGGACGCAGTGCAGGAGCCCGAGGCGAAGCCGGGCGAGCGGCTTGCGGTTGTACTCGATTCGGATCGGAAGGTGGCCGGCGCCATCGACCCGGCGCTGCTCGACACGGAACCGCTCGCCGCGCCGGAGGACGGCCAGCTCCTGCGCCTGCACAATGGGGCGATGGACTGGGCAACCCAGCACCTCCGTGCGGGCGAGCGGGTGGCGTTCAATGCGGTGGGGCGTCGCGTGAAGGTGACGGAGGCCTCCTCCGAGAAGATCGCCGCATTCGTAAACCCGCTGAATCCCGAAGCGCGCGCCTACGAGATTTCGCTGATGAAGGAGGTCGCGCAGAACTACGATGTGGACGGCATCTCGTTCGACCGGATGCGCTACGCCAACCTGTTCAACGATTACAGCGAACTCACGAAATCAGCGTTCGAGCAGTGGCTGGGCAAGCCGGTGAATCGGTGGCCGGAGGACGTGCTGGCGTTCGACCCGCTGCCGGGCCATCCGCCGAAACGCGGAAAGCTGTTCAAGCCGTGGCTCGAGTTTCGGGCGCGCGTCATCCGCGATTTTGTGGCCGAGGCGACAGACGCGATTCGGGCGGTGAAACCCTCGATGCAGTTCGGTGCGTATGTAGGGTCATGGTTTGGCGAGTATTATGGCGTGGGCGTAAACTGGGGAAGCGAGAAATTCCAGGTCCGCACAGGCTGGGCAAGCCCGACCTACAACGAGGCCGGTTATTCCGAATTCCTGGACTGGCTCTCGACCGGCTGCTACTATCCCGTGGCGTTTCGCGACGAAGCCCGCGCGCAGAAGCGCGAGGAGGGCGCCACGGTAGAAGCAGCCGGCCAGCTCTCCACCGCGGCCGTCGCCAACTCGGTCCCGGTCTACGCGGGAATCTACTGCCTGAATTATCAGAACAAGCCCGAGGAGTTCACCAAAGCCATTCAGGCCGCGGCCCGCAGCTCCAATGGCGTAATGATCTTCGACCTGTCGTATGTCTATGATTACAACTGGTGGCCCCTTCTCGAGCAGGCATTCACGCAGCCTGCATTCGCTCCCAACCTCGATACGACCCTTACGGCGGAGCTCCGCGCCGCGCAGGATGCCGTTCGCTCGGCGCATGATGCACGCGGCTCCGGCGTTCGCCTTCCTGCTGTGCCTTATCAGCCCGGCGGCGGGTAGGGCGGACGGGAGGAAGGGAGGAAGGGAGGAAGGGAGGAAGGGGATTGAGCAGGCAAAGGCGGCGGAGACGTATCGGATTCGGGTGATGAATACGCTATATGGGGCGGTGGATGCGAGCTTCGACGGGGGTGAAACCTGGCTGCTCATTGCGCGGGTGGTAAAGCCCGCGGCGGACCGCGTGCCGGGCGCCACTAACGACGAGCCGGCCGTCGAGAAGTCGGGTTCGCAGGGGATGGCGTTCGGCGTCGGGGACGGCAAGCGGGTGCGGCTTCTGCCGGATACGCCCGCGAATCGACGGGACCCGGCCGCCATCGTGGTGAACCAGACACCGGTTGGCTCTCTCTTCAAGGACCTGCTGCCCACGGTCGGGTCGCCGGTTCAGGAGGTTGTGAATCGGAAGCCTGGCCCGCTACCCGCCGACTACGTCCCGGCGGAGAACGACCAGCTCGTCTTCATCGTAAGCCGAACCGGTCCCGATGCCGCGAAGATGGCGGGCTACATCCGGGAGGCTTCCCAGCGCTACCAGGACACGGCGATCGCGAAGCTCAGGGCGGCGGGAAGGAAGCCGATCAGCGGCTATCTTACGCTCACCGCGGCGCCCTCCGCGGGCGATAACCCGGGCGCAATCACCTTTCTGCTGGATGGCGCGGTCATCGGAATCCTGAATCGCGCTCCCTACACGTTGCGGCTCGACACGCGGACGTGGTCTAACGGCGAGCATCTCGTCGAGGTGCGCGGCCTGAACGAGAACGGCGCTTCCTACACGCAGAAGAGGGTTCTCGTTGTGGTCGATAATCGGGCCTGACGGCGCTCCACGTTATAACGATGAGCCGGTCCGCAATCCATGCGGACCGGCTCTCTTGCTGCCACGCAAACTACACCCGCGGTTCGGTCGGAATTGGCACGATTTATGCATGTGCGGGAATGTGCGGGTTGCCATGGACGGCAGGCTGGCCGCACTTATGCGTTGATGAGGCTATGACAGCCTCGGAAAGGACACCATTCATGCGCAGAATCCTTGTCGCTTCAGCGCTGACGCTCGCTCTTGCCGGCGGGCAGAGAGCATTCGCCCAGGTTCCCTTCTTCTTCAGCACCGGCGACCCGGATGGCAAAATCGCCACCGCGTCGCGGCCGGATTCACCCGCGGGTATCGAGATCGAATCGGCCGACGATTTCATCCTCAAGGCTCCGACCACGTTCATCAACTCGGCGACATTCACGGGTCTCGTCCCAACCGGATCGAGCGTGAGCCAGGTCGTGGTCGAGGTCTATAGGGTTTTCCCGAAGGATTCGGACACCGTGCGGACAATCAACGTGCCTACCCGCACCAACTCGCCGTCGGACGTGGCTTTCGACACGCGTGACAACCTCGCGGGTTCGCTCGGATTCACGACGAGCGTCCTCGCATCGAGTTTCACAGCGGCCAACTCTGTCGTGAATGGAATCAACCCGAAGCCAAATCAGCTTACAGGCGGGGAAGGAGCCGTAACCGGTCAGGAGGTGGAGTTCAACGTCACCTTCACAACGCCTCTTGCCCTCGGCGCGGACCACTACTTCTTCATTCCGCAGGTCCTGCTCAGCAATGGCAACTTCCTCTGGCTTTCGGCGCCCAGGCCGATCGTTGTGCCCGGAACTCCCATTACGCCGGACCTCCAATCGTGGATTCGCAACGCAAGTCTCGATCCGGACTGGCTGCGCGTGGGAACCGATATTACAGGTACGGGGCCTTTCAACGCGACCTTCTCGCTCACGGGAACGGCAGTGCCGGAGCCTGGTTCCTTTGCGCTTCTCGGCGCTCTGGCGGTCTGCCTTGCCGGATTCACGTGGCGTCGAGGGCGACACGCATCGTAGATCCGCTCGATTCATGCTGAAACGAGCGGCCGGGGAGTTCCCCGGCCGCTCGTTATAATTCACCCTGTTTCGGCTTGAGTTGGTTCAGCGACCCTGAGCTCCAAAGCCGCTGCCCATCGGGCGACCGACGGGAGGCTGGCCCGGCATCCCCGGCTGGCCGGCGGCGCCGCGCGGACCCGCCCCGTTGGGCCGGCCCGCTCCGATGTGGTTTGCGCCCGGATGGCCGAGTACTCCGCCAGCAGGCGCCTGAGCGCCGGTCGCGCCGCCCCCGCCGCCTCGCGTCAGGTACTTTGCGCGCTGCTCCGGAAGGATGTCGCCGCCCCACAGCCGGAACAGAACGTACGCCCAGGCGATGCCGCCGAGCACCAGCATCCAGATGAGCTTCTTGCGATTCGTGTTTTCGACAGTGCCCCGGCCCATGCACTCGGCACACGTGACCTGCCCGGTCCCGTCGCACGTCGCGCACTGCTGAATCTCGTCGTTCCAGACCAGCTTCTGGTTGCCGGCGCCGCCGCACGCGCCGCATGGCGCCTTGCCGGTCGCGTCGCAGTCAAGACAGCCGACGATCGGTTTCAGGCTGACGGCGCGGCGCACCCGCGCGATCCGGCTGATGTCGGCCTTCAGCTTCTCGGTGACCTCGTGCGCGCCCTCCTTCACCGTCTCGGTTGGGATGGGCAGGTGGTCCGGCTTCAGCTTACTGAGTATCGAGCTGCCGGCGCGCGCCGGTTTTTCCGGCTTCATCGGCTTGCGTTTGACCGTATAGGCCATGTGAAATCCCCTGAGAACCCTTGCGGCGGAATCGACTGAGATTTAGTGGTCCGACAGCGATCCTAAAACGAGAACGGGTTGCCCTCCGGCAGGCCCCAGATGTCCGCTCGAAACCGTGACTCCTGCCGGTTTTTTACGTGCCCGTCGAAGTACAAAACGTTGTAATTCTCCATGTGCGTCGCCCAACCCGGGTACCACGCCCAGCACGAGGGTACCGGATTCGCAACGGCGTAGGACGTGAGATAGCGATAGTCGTACAACAGGATGTAGTCTGTTGAGGACGGAATCCCAGCCTCGCTTTTGCCGGCCGCGAAACCGTTGTAGACATAGCTCAGGCCGGGCATCTTCGGGTTCGAGTTCTGCGTCCAGCCCTTGTTTGACTTGCACTTGTAAATGCCGTCGGTCTTGACATAGGGATAGATCGCCTGTGCCCAGTTTGCGAATGGCGATATCTTCCAATCCGGAACGCCGTAGGCCACGTCCAGCCAGAAGGGCGGCTGACTGCAATTGTCGATCCAGAGGTGGTCCTGCTCCGGATAGGTTCCGTCGTAGTCCTGGACGTACTGCATCATCGCGAGGCCAATCTGACGCATATTGGAGACGCAATCGGTCTGTCGGGCCTTCTCACGCGCCTGCGCGAATACGGGGAAGAGCATCGACGCGAGGATGCCGATAATCGCAATGACGACTAGCAGCTCGATAAGGGTAAACGCTCGTAAACCCCGTGAATCACCGATTCGCGAGCGGATGGAGCTTGTGGGCATGGTGTGATCCCTTCCCCTTCGGCGGGGCGAGTTGTTACGTGAGCGAACGACCTTTATCGGATTATACGGTCGTTTCCCCTGAGCGTCAAGGCGGAGGGAAGAGCGGGCGATCATCCAGCGAAAGCGTGCTTTCGCGGCTTACTGGCCACCTGGCCGGCCGGGCAGCGGCGTAATCTTCGTGTTGCCCTGTCCCGATGGGCGCGCGCCGGCTGGAAGCTGACCGTTCTGCGGCCGGCTCGGTCCGCCTGTTGCAATCGTATCCTGTTTTGGCGCCGCATACTTCTCGAAAGCAATCTTCTTCTGCATGCAGTCGATTGTGACGCGGTAGCGGAGCAGCACGTCATTACCGATGATGCCGAGGTCGGGGTCAAATCCGTCCTTACTCTTCTGATCGACATAGATCGCCTGCACGTCGGTGACCTTGAGGCCGGCCATGGCGATATCGGCCAGCTCGACCGCGCAGACTTTCCCCGCGCCGCCATCGGGATGCGTAACTGGAAAGGTTGCGGATGGCGTGAGCGCCAAATCCTTTACCAGTTTCGCGGGCAGCATCGTTCCAACCGACCCGGTATCGATAAGCGCGGAGAAGTTCTTCTTACCGTTGACCTTCACGTCGACCCAGATGCGCCCGTCCTTCAGCTCGAAGGGAACCACGATCGCGCCTGGCGGAAGCGGCGCGCCAGGCGGGCGGAGGGTGATCTTTTCGTTCAATGGGTCGATTGTATAGGAGAGCGCGGCGAGAGCGGAGTTGCCAATCCAGAGGGGCGGCGCGTCCTGCGGTGGGGCAGCCGAGAGCTTGCTGTAGAGGTCGAGCACACCCGTAAGCGCAGAGGTGACAAGCATCCGGTTGATTCGGATGGCCTGCGGCGGCGTGTTGAGGACTGTTTCATTCCGGTCGAGAACCGGTATGTCCTTCGTGCCGGAGGACTTCAAACCGTGCTTCGCTGCATAATCCGTCGTCATCACGCAGATGGGCAGCCCGGTGTCGAGAATCGCGGAGGTTACCAAGCCGTCCCCCATGAGCGCCTTTACGACGATGAGACCGTTCTGCACCTCGAAGGGAATCACGTCGACCTGCACGGACTGGTTGGAAAACTGACCGGGAACGAACTGGAACTGCGCGGCGGAAGGCACGGACACGATTCCAAGCGCCGCCACGGACAGGGCGAGAGCGCAGGTTTTCGCGCGCGCGAATCCAGCGAAAATGGCAGGGCGATTCATGGCGTCATTGTAACACAGCTTTGATCCGGCGTCAAAATGGCTGGATATTATGGGTAGTGAAGTATTCATGCACGGCAATCATGCATGTAAAATCCGTGTCTCGCGGGCTTTCGGCAACACGGATGTAAAATCCGTGTCTCGCGGGCTTTCGGTAACACGGATGCAAAATCCGTGTCTCGCGGGCTTTCAGCCAGACGTCCTGCCGGACGGGGACAGGGACCCTGGCTCGTGCGAACGGCAAAGTGCAGTGAAGTATAATAGCGGCCATGATCTCCAACGGGATTGCTGAATACGATGTTCTGGTGGTGGGCGGCGGGCATGCCGGGTGCGAGGCTGCGCTGGCAGCGGCGCGGATGGGCTGCCGCGTTGGCCTGGCTACGCTGAACCTCGAGCGAATCGGCCACATGCCCTGCAATTGCTCGATTGGCGGCCCGGCGAAGGGCCACCTGGCGCGCGAGATCGACGCGTTGGGCGGCCAGATGGGGCTGAACACGGACGCGACGCTCACGCACATCCGCTACGTGGGCACCGGTAAAGGCCCGGCGGTCCAGACGTTGCGCGCCCACGCGGACAAGTCGCTCTATCCGCGCGCGATGCGCGCCACCCTCGAATCGGAGCCGAACATCACCCTAATCCAGGTGAAGGTGGAGGGACTGGCCATTGAGGAAGGGAGGAAGGGAGGAAGGGAAGAGGGGAGGACGGGATCAACGGGCGCGGGCGTTTCCCCTTCTTCCCCTCCTCCCTTCTTCCCCTCTTCCCTTCCCCGCGTCACCGGTGTGCGGCTGGAGGACGGGAGCGAGATTCGGGCGCGAGCGGTCGTGATCACGACAGGCACGTTCCTGAACGGGCTGATGCACTGCGGGTCGGAGAAGACGGCGGGCGGGCGGCATGGCGAGGGCGTGGCGCAGGGGCTGAGCGCGTCGCTTCAGTCGCTCGGAATCCGCATGGGCCGGTTCAAGACCGGGACCACGCCGCGCGTCGACAAGCAGACCATCGACTGGGACCGGGTGCAGGCGCAGGAATCGGAGGACTGTCCTCCCTTCAGCTTCCTGAATGACCGGCTGACGCCTCCGCGGCCGCTCCTTCCCTGCTGGCAGACTCACACCACGACGCGGACTCACGACATCATTCGCGAAAACCTGCACCTCTCCGCGATGTACGGCGGACACATCAAGGGAATCGGGCCGAGGTACTGCCCGTCCATCGAGGACAAGGTCGTGCGGTTTGCGGACAAGGAATCGCACCCGGTCTTTCTGGAGCAGGAGGAGTGGGAGAGCGACTGGCTCTATGTGCAGGGGATGTCCACCAGCCTGCCGGCCGACGTGCAGATCCAGTTCCTGCGGTCCCTGCCGGGGCTGGAGGACGTGCGGATGCTGCGGCCGGGCTACGCTGTCGAGTACGACATGGCGTTCCCCGATCAGCTCCAGCCAACACTCGAATCGAAGCTTGCGCGCGGCCTGTTTCTCGCGGGGCAGATCAACGGCACGTCGGGCTATGAGGAGGCGGGCGCGCAGGGAATCGTAGCGGGAATAAACGCCGGAATGCTGGCGCATGGGCGGGCGCAAATCGTCTTCGAGCGGCAGCAGAGCTACATCGGCGTGCTCATCGACGACCTCGTGACCAAAGGAGTCGAGGATCCCTACCGGATGCTCACGAGTCGCGCGGAGTACAGGCTGGTGCTGCGGCACGACAACGCCGACCTGCGCATGACTCCGATTGGGCGGGAGGCCGGTGTCGTTACAGATGCGCGATGGCGGCGGTTCACGGCGAAGCGCGAGGCCATTGGCGCGGAGTTGGAGCGACTGGCGAACACATTCGTGACGCCGCGGGACAATGCGCGGCTGTTGGACTGGGGCACGGCGGTCGTCGGGACGAAGGTGAGCCTTCAGGAGCTGCTGCGGAGACCGGGAATCGACTACAAGTGGATCGCGGAGCGGTGGCCCGCGCCATGTTCAGTAGACCGTTTCGTGGGTGAGCAGGTCGAGATTCACACCAAGTACGAGGGCTATATCGCGCGGCAGCAGAGCCAGGTCGTCGAATACTCGAAGCTGGAGTCGATAGGCATCCCGGCGGACATGGACTTTGCGTCGGCTCGGGCGCTCTCGATGGAGGGGCGCGAGAAGCTGGGGCGAATCCGGCCCGCGTCGGTCGGCCAGGCTGCCCGCATTCCGGGCCTCACGCCAGCCGACCTCCATATTTTGATGATCATGCTGGAGCAGCGCAGGCGTTCAGGCGAGACCGTCGTGGCTTAAGCGGCGCCCGGGATCTATCCGATTGAGGCGCCCGGACGTGAACCGCGGACGTCGGTCGCGCCAGGTCTCAACCCGGCGTGCCACGCCTCCACCTGAGCGCAAATCAGGCGATCGAGGTGCGCCGAGACGACCCACTCGGGGTAGGTGTGGTCGGCCGCGAGACGCGCGACGAGTTCCGGGTCGTACAGTATTCTGCCATTGGGGTGACGGGCGGTCGGCGGCTCGACGCGTGAAAGCGTCCCCAGCCCGTTTACGGACGTAACCTCGGCGTCACGGACGCGCTGGCGCAGCTCGGCGCAGAAGACCTGCCGCTCGCTGGCGTGGAGCCGCGCCTTCTCGACGATGGACTGAAGTCGCTGCCGGTCAGAAGCATGCACCCGTTCCATGGAAGCGTCTCCTTTCCGATCGTTCCGCCTGGCCAATGGCAGAGCCGCCTGGAATCCATTCCGGCGGCTCTGCGGCGTCCGTGTGTTGTATTCCACTTCGCTCTGTTCGCAGATTAGGACGGCGGGGGTGGCACGGATGTTCCACTCCTCAGCACGGTTCGCGAACGAAGCAGTCCCTGGCATCCATCAAGGGCGCCAGGGACTGTTCTTGTCTCAGCCCGGGGGGTAGTGTCCGTCCGGCGCCGACACGAGTGGGACGGATTGCTACCGAACGGTGTTCCGCAACTATCAGCATTGTGGCCCGACAGCCAGAAGGGCGATGACCACATTGGCAGCATCGTCTTCATCTCCGCGCCGCCGGTTTCTTTCGGATTGCCCCGAGGGAGGCAGCCGGAGGGGTGGGCGCTCGTAACCATCACGCCCGGCGGAGCGGTTTCCGCCGATGACCAGTACCTGCCGGCCGTTCCCGAGAGTGCGCCGAGGCAGCCGTAGAGCCGGGTTCCGAAGAACCGGGCGGTTCCAAATGACGAACAACGGCCCCTGAGCTCGTGAGAGCTCAGGGGCCGTTGTTCGTTGCTGCCGGGCACTATTTCGCAGCGGTCATGGTTGCCGTCTTCGCGGGACCCGCGAGACGGAGCTCCACAACCGTCGCATAGGGATCGAGGCGGGCAGGCTTGCTGATGAAGACCTGATCGCCGCGCGTGGCGTCCGCGCGGAGCTTCTCGCCGGTCGCAAGCTGCGTCGCGCCGAGGATTTTGGTATGGACGCCCTCGATGCGGAGGCCGTCCTCCGGCCACTTGAAGACCTCGAGGTAGAGGCGGTTGCCCTTCCGCGTGCAGCGGCCGTCATACGTGAGCCGCTTTAACGGATTGGCGGTCGTGCCGTAAATGGCGTCGCCGTTCGCCTTCATCCATTCGCCGATGATCTCGAGCCGCTCATTGATGGGCTCCGGGAAGTCTCCCAGGTCGGTCGGGCCAACGTTGAGGAGATAGTTGCCGCCCTTCGACGCGATGTCGATCAGGTTGTGGATCAGCATCTCCGGGGACTTCCAGTTGTTGTCGTTCCGCGCGTAACCCCACGTGTCGTTCATCGTCATGCAGGATTCCCACAGCCGCCCATCCGTGAATCCCTGCGGCGGGATCTCCTGCTCCGGCGTGCCAAAGTCGCCGAGGAACTGCTCCCCGCTGTTCATCCCCTGCATGCCCTGCCGGCCCTTGTCCACGCGGTTGTTGACGAGGATGGAGGGCTGGAGCGAGCGGACGTAGTGGTAGAGATCCACCGCGCGTTCGTGGGTCCACGTCGGCTCCCATTCGCCGTCGAACCAGAGCACGCCGAGCGGGCCATAGTTCGTGACGAGCTCGTGGAGCTGGCCCTTCATGTACTCGACATAGCGGTCGTAGCTCGCGCCGTCGACCGGGCGGGTCTCCTTCTCCCAGGGGCGGCGGGGCAGGTAGTCCGGGTTGTGCCAGTCCATTATCGAGTGGTAGAAGCAGAGCTTCACGCCCTGTCGTCTGCACTCGGCCGCGAGCTCCTTAATCGGGTCACGCTTGAAGGGCGTGGCGTCCACGATGTTCCAGTCGTGGTTCAGCTTCGTGTCAAACATGTCGAAGCCATCGTGGTGCTTGCTGGTGATCACGATGTACTTCATGCCGGCGTTCTTTGCCGTCTGCACCCATCGCTTCGCGTCGAATCGGACCGGGTTGAAGCGGGCCGCGAACTTCTCGTAATCCTTCATCTGCATCTGCTTGTTCGAGAAGTACCATTCCGCGATTCCCTTGTTGCCAGCCTTGTCGGTCGCGTCGGCGGGGACCGCGTAGACCCCCCAGTGGATGAACATGCCAAATTTCGCGTCGCGCCACCACTGGGTGCGCTTTGCGAACTGGGCCGGCGTCTCGCCCGCATAGCTTCCGGTGGGCTTAATGGGCGGATTCGTTTTGTGTTTGGGCTTCGGCTGCTGGGCTATCGCACCGGTACAGACCGAGAGCAGGATTACGGAAAGAATGAGAGGGCGCATACAAACCTCCAACATTGATGCAGGGATATTCAATTCCGCCACCCGCTATTCCTCGTAGACCGCGAATCGGGGAATCTCACGCAAAGAACGTCAAAGGCAAGTGAACCACGGGGAACACCGGGAATACGGGGAACGGCAGGTGATTCGGGATTCCTATTCGCGACCATTCGCGCTATTCGCGGTCAAAGATTCCTTTTCGCGTCTTTCCGCGTCTTCCGCGGTAAGAAACCCGCCGTTGCCGCTATGGAAGCGCGGTGACGGGGGATTCCTCTAGCGGCGGGGTTTCGGGGACGATGACCTGGCGCGGGACCGGGCCGGAGGGAAGCCAGCGGTTTGCCGTGAGAGAGATGGCGGCCACGGTCACTCCGACCCAGAATGGCACGTGGTAATTGTGGAAATGGACCCAGAGCCAGGCGCCGCCAACCGGAACCGTGACGGCTGCGATATGATTCATGGTCACTCCCATCGAGAGGCAGGGCGTAAGCTCATTCGGCCGCACGATTCGATGGAGGTAGGTCGTGAAACCGACGCCGAAGCTGAAGAGAACGTTGTCCAGGAGAAAGAGTGCGTAGAGCGCGCCGACGTTCTCGAAGCAGGCGTAACCGAGGAAGACAGCGATGAGGCCGATGCTGTAAAACGTGAGCGGTCCCTTCTCGCCCGTCTTGTCGATAAGGCGGCCGATTCGCGGGGCCGTAATTGCAATAAGGATCGAGTTCACGAACTGGAGCGCGAGCATGTGGCGCAGCGGGACGTGATAGACCAAAATGAGCGCGAAGGACGCAAAGATGGAGAAGATTTGGCGGCGGCAGCCCTCGAGGAAGGTGAGCAGGTAGAAGAGGCTGTACTCGCGGCGGAGGATGATGCGGGCGCGCGGCGCACCCTCAGCGTGGGTGGAGAGGCCCATGCAGAGCACCGCCGCCGCGAGGATGGCAACGCCCGCGGTCACGAAATAGACGTTGTAGTCGAGCTTCGGGAAGAGCTGGGCGGCGCCGTATGCCGTGCCGAGCCCCGCGAGGGTAGCTATGGAGCCGACGCCCGCCATCCTGCCGAGGTGGCGGCCACCCTCCTCCCCTTTCGCCAGCGCGAGGGTGATCGCGGGCGACATGGCCGCATAGAGATGGAATCCGATGGACCAGAAGACGGTGATTCCGATCAGCCCGGCGAAGTGCGGCACGAGGCCGGTCGCGCCAATCCCGACGGCGGTGATGAGCAGGCCCAGCCCGGACACCCGCGATTCGGCGAGCGCGACGAGTGTGCCGGCGGTGATTGCGGCAAGCAGGCCCGGAATCTCCCGCAGCGATTCGAGTGTTCCGAGGCCGAGTGCGTTGCTGTGCATCACGTCGCGCAGGAAGTTCTGGAAGACGCCGCTGTAGACCGCGAATCCGAACGAGAAGAGAAAGGTGAGCGCGGTGAAGAGGGTCCAATCGCGCGCGAGGCGGCGGTCATGCGCGGGTGGCGCGGGCCAGGGGTGGTTCGACATAACGCGTAAAGAGTACCCGAAGGACTGTTTGACCGCGAATAACGCGAATTTGCGCGAATATCACCTGGCGTCTGGGCTCGTTCTCAGCGTCTCCGACGTAAATCCCGCCGTTATTCGCGAGAATTCGCGCTATTCGCGGTTAAAGCACCGTTCAGCCGGTAACTTCCGCGATGAATTGGCGGAGCTGGGTGCGGACGGCTTCGCGGTCGGCGGGGTCGGAGAGGTTCACGGTGAAGCCGGTGAGGCGGTCGTAGCGCATCTCGCCGAGCGGGCGGCTGCCGAGATTCATGCTGATGACGACCTCGGTGATTCCCATGCAGGGCAGCTCTTTCGCCTGCGCGAGAGTGAGGCCGCCCACGACCTGAATCGCGATTCCGAGGTCTGCCGCGACCACCGCTTCCGTCCAGCGGAGGAGCAGGTTGTCCTCGACCATCCGAATGTCCGCGCCGCGCTCGTCGTAGCCGAGGTGGATGACGGCATAGTGCGCGCCGAGATCGCGGGCGCGGCGCGCGGCTGCAACATGTCCCTGGATATCGCGGCCGTCGGGTCCGCCACTGCCCATCGTGTCTACCATGACCGCGCATCCTGGCCGCCTGTTCGCCTCCGCGATGCCAAGGCGAATCGTCGCGTCGCTCGCGGCCGACATGGCGGTGACTGCGTTCGCGCCGAGATCGAAGAGCATCCCGGCCTCGAATGCGCCGCCGTCCGTACACTTCACGTCCGCGACGAGGCGGTGCGTGGGAAAGGCGGAGCGGAGGCGAGGCAGCACGTGCCTCGCTCCCTCGTTCATGATGAGCCCGGTTCCCGCTTCGAGCACCTGAACTCCGGCAGAAGCAGCCAGGTTGGCGAGCGCGAGAGCCTGCCCGAGATCGGACTGGTCGAGCGATATCTGGAATGTGACGGAGTCAGCGGATTCGCGCATTTACGATCCTTTGGTGGAATACGGGCACCCTGCCACGTGAAGAGCTACCCATCTGGCGGGCAAGTCGTCGTCCTACCGATGGCGCGAATGCGGTGTACGCTTTCCCGCCTCTTAAGTGAGCACCCGGCTTCCGTTCGCGATACGGACGCGAACAACCTGCGTACGGCCGCCTCGTCCACAGCTTACGTTATCCTCCGGTACCGAATCAGGATGGATAGGTTCGCTGGCTATAACGTACAGACAAACATTTGGTATTGCAAACACGGGTTAAACGGCCCATACTCCTCGCGCGACGGGCGTGCGCCGGCTGTATATAGTAGATTTGGCGACGCCCAACCTGGAAGGCCAGCGATGAAGAGCAAACTGCCAGATCAGCTCGCAACGGCGTTCTTCGTAGAAAGTGCGATGAGGAACGGGATACGAGCGACACACCTGAAGATTGCATTGACCGCACTCCTAACCACCGCCGCGATCGTCGCCCCGTTTAGCGCGGTAGCCCAGCTCGGGCCGCCAGTACTCGAATCGGACCCACGGCTGGTCCGGCGAGTTTCGCTTAATCTCGCCGGAGATTCGCTTGCGGACGTTCTACGAATGGTTAGTACCGACAAGCTGCGCCTGCATTGCGACCGTGAATGCGCAGACATGAAGGTCCAGATTCACGTCGAGAATCGGCCAATCGCGTCCTTGATGCGCGCGCTCGGCGACCTTCTTCCCGGTGATTGGCAGCCAACAGTAGGGAACAGTGGCTATCTCCTCATTATGTCCCCAAGCGCGGTGCACAAGCGGGACCGATGGTGGAAGCTGTACCTGGCCGAACGCGCGCGGGCACTGGACAACCAGCGATTGGCCATCCTGACGGCGCTGCGACAGGGGCCTGAACGGCCCATTCCTGGCGCGCCTGAACCGGCGGAGCGCAGCGACCCGCGAGCACAGCAGGAACGCATCAGCCATCACGAATTCTTCTCTTCTCTGCCTGCGACACTGCAGTCGGAGATCGCCGACAATTTGAACGATGCGGCATTCTATCACGTTGGCGACGTGTTATTCGCTTCGAGCGACGACGAGGGCGCGGTCACCACGGGAGTTCGCTCGTTGCCGGTTGGCGTGGCGGCGGAGATCGAGCAAAAAGCAAAAGCAATTCGATTCAAGTACGCGGACAGCATGGATTTCGACCATGCTACCGTGCTTTTCATGAATGGGGGCTTCAGTCTTCGGGCTCAGGTCTACTTTGCGGACGGCAGCACCTGCGGCACCGCCTTCGGCGTGGGCATTCCCCCCGTGCAGGGACTGTTTGCTGCACTTCCGGATCACGCCCGCCTCGCGGCGGTTACAGACCAGCTCGGAAAGTCCGCCCCTCCAGCCTGGAAGGAGCTAACCGCGATTCACAGGAGCCGTGTCTGGCCGAACGAGCTTCCCGCCGAGCCGAAGCTCGCGCGGTCACAATACTCACGTCAGGCGGATCTCGATTGGATGGCGCGGAAGGGCGGCGTTGAGTTCGTTGCGGACTACCACTCGCACGGGGGAAGCCCCATGCTGCCGGCGGATGCGAATCAGCCGATTTCGGGTCCGGTTGACGCGCAGATGAACCTCCAGGCTGTGCAGCATGACCAGAGCTGGAAGAAGACTGCGGACGGAATCTATCTCGTCCGCAATAATCGGTGGTACCGGGATGACCGCCTCGAGGCGCCAGCGCCGTTGCTAATCCGTTGGATGGCGCAAAGAGAATCGGAGAAAGATGCCGCCGAGTCGCGTGAACCCGTCGGCAATGTGATGGACAAATCGAGGCTCAGAAAGCAGCTTGACTGGGAGGCGGAAGCCGCCACAAGTCTGACACGCTGGCAGATTGAGAATGGCCTCATGCTCTACCAGCCGGACGACACATCCGAATCGCAGCGTAAGAAGTTTGCGGAATCGGGCCGGCCCTTGTTGGCCGGGCCTCATGCGGGACAGATGGGGTACAACTCCATCGTGCTTCTTCCGTTTGCCGAGGATGCCGCCCGCCTCCACTCGCAATACCGCACTGCCTTATTTTACGCAGGCCTCTCATCTACCCAACGGCAGTCAGCAATCGAAGGGACGCTCCGGCTATCGGACCTGACCGCCGATCAGCAGCGCCAGGCAAGCTTTCTTACCCGAGGCGTTGCTGCGATTGAAGCTGCTGGCGGCCAGCCGGTGCTTCTGGGCATCGTGCCGAAAACCGGACCAGGAGTCATGCACCGGTCTGTCCGTCTGGCCGTGATGGCCCCGTAGAACCAATGATGGGGCGACCGGATCTCGGCTGCCCCATATCTCCTACAGCTCGCCTTCGCCGCGCTTGCGGACGGAGACGGCGTTTGCCTCCACGTCCCGCTTGCCCATGACGAGCATGTACGGGACCTTCGAGACCTCCGCCTCGGCGATCTTGACTGTAGGGCTTTTCGTTAGGAGTGTTGCTTCTGATTGATCTCGTCCAGTATCCTGTCCAAAGTCTCGGGGTCCGCGTCCAGCCTGGCGCGCCGTTCCGCAGTGTAATCTCCGTGGCCTGCCCGCAGATCCTGGAGAAACCGGACGAACCCGTCCGGTCCGAGCTCCTTGACCAGAGCCTCATACCCACGGCGTCGAAGCTCATCCGGCATCAATGTCTTGGTTGCCATCTTCTGTTTCCTCCATCAACCATTGCAGCGGGTTTGCGACCCGCACACGTATTCGTTTACCCATCCGCCGGCAGAGGCGGAGCAGGCGGTCATCGGTGGTGAGCATAACGTCGGCAAGCGACGATTCTGCACACGCGATGTGCAAGGCGTCAGCAGCGTCCATTCCTCCACCAATCAGTTCCGCCGCGCGATATGCCGTCTCCGCTGTGACCCGAACGTGCTCCGTTGCGGCGGATAATAGGGCCGCGAGCTGAAGCCGGCGCTCTTCCGAGGGTGTCTTGCTGATCTCCCAAGCGAGCGCGTCACTGCCAATCCATTCCAACCCGCCCGCCGATACCCGGGCCAGAATGAGTCGCACCGATTCTGATTCGATCCGGATCCGCTCCTGGCTTTGATCATCGAATGGCCTGTTCAGGCAGCAGGAGTCCAAATACACTCGCATATCCGGTTACCCTTCGGCTTCTACATCTCGCGCGTGAGTCGGGCGACCAGGTCTTCCACGCTCATGGCGCCGAGGTCGCCTTCGCCGCGCTTGCGGACGGAGACGGCATTGGCTTCCACGTCCCGCTTGCCCATGACGAGCATGTACGGGACCTTCGAGACCTCCGCCTCGGCGATCTTCTTCCCCACCCTTTCGGAGCGCCGGTCGATTTCCGTACGGAAGCCGGCCGCGTTGAGCTGCGCCGCGATTCCATCGGCATACTCGTGCTGGAAGTCCGAGATCGGTATCAGGAGCGCCTGGATGGGGGCGAGCCATAGCGGGAACGCGCCGCCGTACTGCTCGATCAGCAGGCCCATGAATCGCTCCGTCGTTCCGGTCACCGCGCGGTGAAGGACGACCGGTGTCCGCTCCTTTCCCTCGTCGTCTATATATGTGCAGCCGAGGCGGGCGGGCTGGATGAAGTCGACCTGAATCGTCGACGCCGTCCACTCGCGGCCCAGCACGTCCTTCGTCTGGAAGTCCGCCTTGGGACCGTAGAACGCGGCCTCGCCGGGCGCTTCGAAGTACTCGACCTTGTTGGCGTCGAGAGCACGGCGCAGCGCATCCGTCGCGCGGTTCCACTTGTCGTCGTCCTGCACGTACTTGCCGCCCGGCTCCTCCCCGCGCATGGAGAGGCGGACCCGGTAGTCGCTGAAGCCGTACCGACTCAGCACCTCGCGAATCAGGTTGAGAGCGAGGCTGAACTCCGATTCGATCTGATCCTCCGTGCAGAAGATGTGGCAGTCGTCCTGTGTCAGCGCCCGCACGCGGGTCAGACCGTTGAGCTGGCCCGCCTTCTCATAGCGGTAGAGCGTCGCGAACTCGGCGAACCGGAGCGGCAGGTCGCGGTAAGACTTGATGCCGCTGTGGTTGTAGAGCGTCATGTGCGACGGGCAGTTCATCGGCTTGAGCCGGTAGGTGATGTCCGCGTCATCGTCGTGCATCGGCGGGAACATCACGTCGGCGTAGTTGTCGTAGTGGCCGGACTTCTTGTAGAGGTCCTGCCGGACGAGGTGGCCCGTCCAGACGTGCTGATAGCCGTAGCGAGTCTGCACTTCGCGGACGTACGATTCCATCAGGTGGCGGAGCATCTCGCCCTTCGGAAGGAAGAGCGGGATTCCCGACCCGACCTCCTCCGGCGCGAAAATGAATAGTCCGAGATCCTTCCCGATCTTCCGGTGGTCTCGCTTCTTCGCCTCCTCCAGGCGGTCCAGGTAGGCGAGCAACTCCTCTTCGCTGTCCCAGGCTGTGCCATAGACGCGGGTGAGCATCTTGTTCTTCTCGCTGCCACGCCAGTAGGCGCCGGCCGTGTGGAGCAGCTTGAAGTGCTTCAGCGCTCCGAGGCTCGGCACGTGGACGCCGCGGCAAAGGTCGATCCAGCCGTCCTTCTTATAATCACCCTGCTCGAAGAACGTGATCTTCTCGTCCACAGGCAGGTCATTGATGAGCTCGACCTTGTAGGGCTGGTCCAGCTCCTCCATGAACTTCAGCGCCTTCGTCCGCTCCATCTCCATGCCGTGAATCGGCAGGTCGCGGGCGGCGATCTCCCGCATCTTCTCCTCGATTCGCGGCAGGTCTTCCTCGCGGATGGGCTCCGGCAGGTCGAAGTCATAGTAGAAGCCGTCCTCGATGGGCGGCCCGATGGCGAATTTCACGCCGGGAAACAGCTCGCCGACCGCCTGCGCCATCAGGTGCGCGGAGGAGTGACGAATCGCGTAGTATTTATCTTCTGTCGGGTTCATTGGATGCTCCGGTGTTCAGGTGTTCGGGTCTTCAGGAATAGGGTGGCAACAAAAATGCCACCCCTCGATGGTTGGGATGGCGTCCTGCGTGCGGTATGTGGGCGAGCGAACGGCGGAGCGTTAACTCCGCGGACGCGGCAGGACACCTCGGTTCGCCGCTGTGGTGTCAACCGACACTGGCGAAGCCTCCCTGCTGTCTTGACTATAGCTTTTACAACTCATTGTGTTCGCTGCCCGATGATATGTTGCTCCTATTATAGGTTCCTGGCGTGCGTAAAGTCAACCATTCGACGTGTAAGAGGTGGGGTACAATGATTCTCCCGGTTCGCGAGCATGCAGCCGGGCTCTGCCAGGAGATTTGCGTGAAGTACTCGGCCCCGCCCTATATGCACGATGTGCTGCCCTTCGAGCCTGCGAATGACGGATGGCTGCACGCGGCCCGCTGGCGGGCGGTCGAGCGAATCTTCCGCGAGGTCTGCCGGGAGTACAACTACCGCGAGATTCGTACGCCGGTGATGGAATTGACCGAGCTCTTCGCGCGGTCAGTCGGTGAGGGAACGGACATCGTCAGCAAGGAGATGTTTACCTTCACGGATCGCGGCGGGCGGTCCATGACGCTCCGCCCGGAGGGGACGGCCTCGGCGCTGCGGGCGTATCTGGAGAACAAGCTCTACGGCGAGAACGCTGTCACGAAGCTCTATTACATCGCGACTATATATCGCTACGAGCGTGGGCAGCGAGGGCGCTACCGCGAGCACCAGCAGACCGGCGTGGAGGCTCTGGGTTCGCAGGATCCCGCGCTTGACGCGGAGATTCTTACGCTGGCAATGGAGTTCTACCGCCGGCTCGGCATCCGCGAGACGGAGCTGCGAATCAACTCGGTCGGGTGTCCGGTCTGCCGGCCGGCTTACCGCGAGAGGCTGATCGCGTTCGCGCGGGAGCGCCTCGACCAGATGAGCGACGACAACCGGACTCGATTCGAGGTGAACCCGCTCCGGATGCTGGATAGCAAGGACGAGCGGGATCGCCGCGCCCTGGCCGAGGCGCCCAAGCTTCTGGACAATCTGTGTGACGAATGTCACACGCATTTCGATTCGCTCCGCCGCTATCTGGAGCTGCTCGACGTGCCTTACTGCGTGGACCTGAACCTGGTACGCGGATTCGACTACTATACGAAGACCGCGTTCGAGATCGTGAGCCCGGAGCTGGGCGCGCAGAACGTCATCGGCGGCGGCGGGCGGTATGACGGGCTGATAGAGGAGCTGGGCGGCCCTCCGACGCCGGGGATCGGTTTCGGAATCGGGACCGAGCGGTGCCTGCTCGTGCTGGATCAGCTCGGCGTACAGCTTCCGCTGGACAATGAGCAACCGCTGGCATTCGTGGCCGCCCTGGGCGAGAATGCAAAGCCTGTCGCGGTGAATCTCCTGAACGACCTTCGGCGCGCGGGCGTTGCCGCCGAGATGGACTACGCGGGGCGGAGCCTGAAGTCGCAGATGCGGCAGGCGGACAAGCTTGGCGCGCGATTCGTCTGCGTTCTCGGTGACGACGAGGTGGCGCAGTCGGTCGTCACGCTCAAGCCGATGGGCGGCGGGGAGCAGCGCAGTGTTCCGCTCAACGAGATCGTGGTAATGCTTACCGAGGAGGCGGGCAGACATGAATAGGCCAATGGCCTCGCACCGTCCCAGGAGAGCTGGCTTCGGTCCGCGCCCGAAGCCGCAACCCAGACCGAAGCCGAAGGCGGCAGAGAAGCCCGCGGAGGACGACCGGTTCAGGGTCCTCATCGCGGTGCACAGGCCGCGGTACCGGTCTCGCGCTGAACGGGCGGTCAATCTGCCCGGATGGGAGGTTCGCAGCCTGCTGAATCGGGAAGATCCCATCGGCATTCTGAACCAGAAGCCGCCGCACATCCTGATACTCAGCGCGGATTTCGGCCGGAACAAGACGCTCGGATTCATGAAGGCGGCCCAGCGATACCGGTCGAGTCAGACAAAGATCATCGGCGTGTTCGAGGACGACGAAGGAGCGAAGGCGGCGGCGGAGCTCTGTGACGCCGTCTTCTTCCCGCCGTGGAAGTCCGTCGAGATGCGCGCTAAAGCGGCCGAGCTGTTTGAGCAGATTACCGGCAAGGCGCCAATGCTGCCCTCCAGCAACGCGAGTGACGAAGATGGCGGGTGATTATCCGTCGACAAGAATGGAGACGATCCCGTATTGCGATGAGCGCGCGGACGATTTGCTTCGCGCGATTCGCCAGCCGTGGCGAGAACCGTCGTCGGGAGCCCGGTTAGACCGCATCTGCGGCAAATACGGCATTCAGCTCCTTGCGCTGTTCGGTTCACACGTCAAGGGCGGTAACCGCGGCGACAGCGACGTCGATGTTGCGTTTCTTGCCGATGAAGGTCGTCGCACGAACCCATTGAACCTCTATGGCGACCTTGTCCCCGTGTTGGGTACCGACAGATTGGATCTGGTCAATCTGCGGAGCGCGGGTCCGTTGTTGCGCTGGAATGTCGCGCGTGAAGGTGTATGCATATGGTCGCGCGAACCCGACGTGTGGCTTCGTCTCATGATCAAGGCATCGCACGAGTGGAACGACAACCGCCGATACCAGAAATACCGGGCATGGGCAGTTAAGAGGTTCCTGGCAGAGCGCGGCCTCTAATGACCGACCTAACGTATCTGCAGAACAAAGCGTCAACGCTCGCCGGCTACCTTGAAGACCTCGCGGTGTACCGTGGCCTCCCGCTCGACGAATACCTGTCGAATATGGAGAAGAGGCGCTCAGTCGAGAGAACCATAGAGATCATCGTTCAATGCTCGGTCGATATGAATCACGCCCTGTTGTTCGCCGCCCGGCAGCCCGCGCCGGCGACTTATTACGACTCGTTCATGGACTTGATCTCGGCGGGCCTTGTTCCGGCAACGCTCGCGAAGAAACTGGCCTCTGCCGCAGGTCTGAGAAATCGGCTTGCACACGAATACGACAACCTCGATAACGAGATTGTGCATGCCAACATCAAGCACATTTTGCGAGACTTTCCGCCCTACCTGAGGGCGATTCAAGGGTATATTGACGGGCTGGAACGAAAGGCGACAGACGAGGAATGAGCTTGGAGATCTGGCAGCGGACAATCGGGTGCGGCGAACTGCGCATGGACAATCTGGGCGAGACGGTTACCGTGAATGGGTGGGCGAACAGCGTCCGCAGTCATGGCGGCCTCGTGTTCATCGATCTTCGTGACCGGACCGGAATCGTGCAGCTTCGCACCGACACGTCGACCTCGCAGGAGCTTGTCGATCTGGCCGATTCCGCCCGCTCCGAGACCGTCATCGCGTGCACCGGCCACGTAAAGGCGCGCGGCGAGAAGGACGTCAATCCGAAGATTCCGACCGGCGAAATCGAGATCAACATCGAGCGTCTGGATATCCTCAACACGTGCCGCCAGCCCCTCCCCTTCCAACTGAGCGACGAATCGCAGATGTCGCAGGTGAACGAGGAGCTGCGCCTCAAGTACCGTTACCTCGACCTGCGGCGGCCGAAGATGCACCAGATGCTCCGCCTTCGGCACGAGGTCGTGCGGAAGATGCGCGAGTTCATGTACGAACGCGACTTCATCGAGGTCGAGACGCCCATCATGACCAAATCGACCCCGGAGGGCGCGCGCGACTACCTGGTTCCTTACCGGCTTCAGCCCGGCCTCTTCTACGCCCTGCCGCAGGCGCCGCAGCAGTTCAAGCAGCTCCTGATGGTGGGCGGAGTGGAGCGGTATTTCCAGATCGCCAAGTGCTTCCGCGACGAGGCGCAGCGCGCCGACCGCCAGCCGGAGTTCACGCAGCTCGACCTCGAGATGAGTTACGTGACGCAGGAGGACGTTCTGGGGCTGGTCGAGGCGATGACGATCGATGTCGTGGAAGCGTGCTCGACGAAACGAATTCTGAAGCCGTTCCCACGATTCACCTATGACGAGGCGATGCGGCGGTTCGGCTCGGACAAGCCGGATCTCCGGTTCGGGCTGGAGCTGATTGACCTCGGCGTGATTCTTGCGAACACGGAGGTCGGCGTCTTCAAGTCCACCCTCCAGGCAGGCGGGCAGGTGAAGGCCATCCGCTATCCGGGCGGCGGCGCGCTCTCCCGCAAGGAGATCGACGACCTCACGAACCTGCTCCGGGAGTTCGGCGCGAAGGGGATGGCGTACTTCCTGGTCGAAGCGGCCGGGAGCGGCGAGCCGGGCGTGCAGTCGTTCCAATCCGGCGATTTGCAGGTTCGCTCGCCCATCGCCAAGTTCATGACGTCCGAAGAGATCGCCGGAATCCTCAAGGCCGCGGAAGCGGAGGCGGGCGACCTGGTGGCGTTCATCGCGGACAAGCCGGAGGTTGTCGCGCGGGCACTCGACCGCCTGCGACGCGAGATCGGGGCGCGCCGCGGCCTCGCCGACCCGAACCTGCTCGCCTTCTGCTGGATCACGGACTTCCCGGTCTTCGAGTGGGACGAGGAAGGTAAGAAGTGGACGTACGCCCACAACCCCTTCTCGATGCCGAAAGAGGGCCATATGGAGTGGATCGATTCCGATCCGGGCAGGATGCGCGCCTACTGCTATGACATCGCGTGCAACGGTACGGAATGGGCGTCCGGCTCGATTCGAATCCACAAGCCGGAGATTCAGAAGGCGATCCTGCGAAAGCTCGGCCACTCGGACGAGAAGATTCAGGCGCAGTTCGGGCACATGCTGGAGGCGTTCGAGCTCGGCGCGCCGCCCCACGGCGGAATCGCGCCCGGCGTGGACCGGCTCATCATGTTCATGCTGGACGAGCCGAACATCCGCGAAGTTATCGCGTTCCCGAAGATGGGAGGCGGCTACGACCCGATGATGGACGCTCCTTCGCCGGTGGACGAGGAGCAGCTCAGGGAGCTGCACCTGAAGGTGGTCTATCCACCGAAGAAGGAAGAGAAGTCGTGAAAATCGCCGCCCGGGGCCCGCGCTCCGGGCGGCTTATGTTTGCATCCGATTCGATGACGTGCTAACATACGTAACAACTCACCTTACGCAAACGACCTCAGCAGACTGGGTGCACTCCGCGGCGGACGGGATGCTGCACCCTCCCGCTCACATGCGCTTCGCGCCAACTCGCCGTCTACGTGGGCAGGAGCGTCCGGCGTGGGGTCGTACCGCGCAAGAAGGTGCGGGACTGGCCGCGGGCATGGCAGCGGAGGGGTGCAGCCCTCCGACCGCATCAAGCACGGACTCCATTACCATTTGCTCGCCTGTGTACCGCAACTAAGACAATACAGTCGAGCGCCGGGGTTTCCATTGCTGGCGGGCGGCCGGGTCTGCTATACTCACCAGGTATGAAAGCATTGGACCACCCGGTCGTCGCTCCGCCATCGCCCGAAACCGCGCGCCTGCTCGTCCGCGAGCTGGCGGCTATCGTCGGGCCGGATTCGGTCCTGAGCGACCAGTCCGAGACCCGCGCCTACGACTGCGACGCCTACACCATCGACAAGTCCACGCCCGTCGTCATCGTACTCCCGCAGACCACCGAACAGGTCGCCGAGATCGTCAGGCTCTGCAATCGGCTGGAGGCGCCCTTCACTCCGCGTGGGGCCGGCACCGGGCTGTCGGGAGGGACCACGGCCGCGTGTGGAGGCGTAATCGTCTCGACCGTGCGGCTGAACCGAATCCTCGACATCGACGTGGAGAACCGCAGACTAACGGCGCAGGCCGGCTGCATCAACATCAATCTCTCCAAAGCCGTTAAGGAACACAACCTCCACTACGCGCCGGACCCGAGCAGCCAGGGCGCGTGCACGGTCGGCGGGAACGTCGCGGAGAACTCGGGAGGGCCCCACACCCTCAAATACGGCGTGACCACGAACCATATCACCGCCCTCACAATGGTTCTCCCCGATGGCGAGATTCTGAAGCTGGGCGGCGACGTGGAGGATGTGCCGGGCTACGATCTGGTCGGCCTGGTGGTTGGCTCGGAAGGGACGCTCGGAATCGTTACGGAGGTGACGGTGCGGCTCACTCCGCTTCCGCAGGCGTACCGGACGCTGCTCGGCGTCTTCGAGACCATCGACGACTGCACTCAGACGGTGTCGGACATTATCGCCGCCGGAATCCTGCCCGGCGCGCTGGAGATGATCGACCAGCTCATCCTCCAGGCAATCGAAGATGCATTCCACTTCGGGTTCCCGCGTGACGCGGCAGCGGTGCTCATCATCGAGCTGGACGGGTTCGAGGCCGGGCTTGACGCCGACGCCGAGCGCGTTCGCACGATCTGCATGGACAACCACGCGCGCGAGGTGCGCGTTGCCGCGACGCCGGAGGACCGCGCCAGGCTCTGGATTGCGCGCAAGAAGGGGATCGGCGCGGCCGGCCGCCTCGCCCCATCCATCGTGACGCAGGATGGGGTGATTCCCCGGAGCAAGCTGCCAGAGGTGCTCCGCGAGATCGCGGAGATATCGCACCGGTACGGAATCCGCATCTGCAACATCTTCCACGCGGGCGATGGCAACCTCCATCCGTGCGTCCTCTTCGACGAGCGCGACGCGGAGGAGGTCCGCCGGGTGGTTCAGGCGGGGGAAGAGATTCTGAGGCTCTGCGTGCGGGTGGGCGGCTCGATTACCGGCGAGCACGGAATCGGCATGGAGAAGATCGACGCGATGCCGCTTCTCTTTTCGGAAGCGGACATCGCGCTGATGGAGAGGGTACGCGCCGTCTTCAATACGAACGCGCTCTGCAACCCAGGCAAGCTCTTCCCGACCGCGAAGAGCTGCGTGGAAGTCAGGTGGAGGCCGCGCGCCGCCTATCTCTGAGGCGCGCAGCTACGGCAAAAGCGCGACGGAAGCCTGCGCCGTCAACTGCTTGCTACCTGAGCGTGGCCAGCCGAAAGGCGATGGGTGGCGGAAGCGAAAGTATTTATGGGCCATCGCCTGCGGCGGCAGGGCCGCTTCCGCGGAGGCAGGTCTGATCAGATCGGGATTCAGTCGCAGAAACCCGATCACGTAGAGGCCGCAGTATGCGCCAATGGCGAATCGAGACGCGACGCGGGTAAACCGTGGTCGACGCTGCCGAGCCCATTCGAGCACGAAGATGGGGCCGGCGAGCAGGAACAGCTTCATCAGCGCAAACCAGATTACGCCCATCTGGAGATAGTGGGCAAAGACGGGATTCGCCTCCGCCGCCCCATGGTAGTGTATCCACAGCACCGTGGTGATCAGATCGGCGAGGCCGATTATCGCAATCCAAATCGATTCCCTGGCGATTTTCATGTAGGTTGGACCCGTGGCGGGAAATATGCCCGCCCGTACGTATTGAATTGTTCCACTATTTGATTCGACGTCGCCGCGAAACGAGAGTTCACACGACGGCTGGTGGCGGGCTGCACGCCGGGCGCGCTCCAATTGCTAAGACTTGTACCTGCCAAACCTGTGTTCCATACCAGTCCGCAATTATGCGAAGTTTGTTACAGGCCGCCCGGCGGAGCCCGGCATCTCCACCTTCATTGTCGGCCGGATGCTTTGGTTCCCGAAGGGCGGGTTGCCAACCAATGACCCACATCACGGATGCGCGGGAGATATTGATTGACGGTGCCGCGCCACTGCGAACGGCCGCTCCCAGAGAGGAAGCCGAATGCGTTGACATCATCGCGGATGGGCGGCGCAATGTGCATGCGCTCGTCCCCATAGGCGGCGGGACGGCGCTCCAGCAGGGGAATCTGCTGACGCGCCCCGACTGGCAGGCCGTCTCGACAGCGAACCTTGCCGAGATCGCGGACTACTCGCCCGATGATATGGTCGTGACGGCGGGGGCGGGAACCACTCTCGCGAATCTCCAGCGGATGCTCGGCGCGCACGGCCAATTCGTGCCGCTCGACGTCCCAAATCCCGAGATCGCGACTCTCGGGGGGATTGTTGCCACCAACGCGCAGGGCCTCTGGCGGCCCGCATATGGTTCTCCGCGCGATCGGCTGCTGGGCGTGCGCGTGGCGATGGCGGACGGATCGGTGGTTCGGGGTGGCGGAAAGGTTGTCAAGAACGTCGCGGGCTACGACCTCTGCAAGCTCTTCGGGGGGTCGTGGGGAACGCTCGGCCTCATTACGGAAGTAACCTTCAAGACAAATCCGCTTCCGCCGTCGCGCGTTCACCGAACGTACGCGGGCAAGGGCGTAGCGCAAACCATTGCTGCCGCGCTGCGCGTTCGCTTCGCACAACTCGACCCCGCATACGTTGTCGTTTCGATGATAGAGAGGGCCACTTTGCTGGCGGTCGGAATGCACGGCAGCGAGCTGGCAGTGCAATGGCAATCGGATGCAATCGACGCAATGCTGCGCAGGGAGGGGCTGGACCCGTCTGATGGACCTGACGAAGTGATCCCGCGGCACGCGATTGCGGATTCACCGCTGCCGCTGAAGGCGCGCATCACCGTCCGGCCCACCGATCTGCCTGCTGTTGCCGAGGCGATCGAATCCGTCGCGGAGTTGCTGATTTGTCATGTGCAGACGGGCATCGTGGAGGCCGCGTTCGGGCTGCCGGATTCGGAGGCGGGCGAAGGATTCGCGCACGTGCGGCGAACCGTGGAGGGAGCGGCAGGCGCGCGTGGTTATGCCGTGTGGACCGCCGTGCCGCCGGACCTGAAGGCCGGGCTCGACGTGTGGGGACCGCCGCGGCCGGACCACGTGATTATGCGCAAAATCAAGCAGGCGCTCGATCCGGATAACCTCTTCAGTCCGGGCCGATTCGCGGGTCGAATATGAGCGCGCCAACAGGAAAGTGAATGAATTCGACAGCAGAGACGAAGGCGCTCAAGTGCATCCGGTGCGGATTCTGCCTCGACGCCTGCCCGACCTTCCGCCTGACGGGGAACGAGGCGGATTCGCCGCGCGGCCGAATTTACCTCATGCGGTCCGTGATGGAGGGCGAGATTCCGCTGGCCAGCGGCGTTCGCGCGCATCTGGATGCCTGCCTCGGCTGCCGGGCGTGCGAGACGGCATGTCCCTCCGGCGTCGAATACGGCACGATCCTGGAGCACTTCCGGGGGGGAATGGAGGCGCGGACCGGCCGCCCCGCCGCCCAAACGTTTGCGCGCAAGCAGCTCCTCGGCTTGCTCACCAGCCCCGGCCGGCTCCGGGCCGCGCTGAAGGGGGCGGGGCTGCTGGCGCGCATTTCCGGCGACCGGAAGACAATGCCTCCCTTTGCTTCCGATCTCATCACGGGCCGGTCAGGCGCCACCGTCACGCTCCCGGCCATACCGGAAAACCTCTCCGCCGCTCAACTTCCGGAACTCAGCCCCGCGATTGGCGAGCGACGTTATCGCGTTGGAATCCTGGCGGGCTGCGTGATGCGCGTGCTCTTTCAGGAGACGAACCTGGCGACCGTCCGGGTGCTCCAGCGTAACGGGTGCGAGGTCGTCGCCCCTCGCGCCGCCGGCTGCTGCGGCGCCCTTCACCTCCACAGCGGCTACATGGCCGACGCGAAACAGCGCGCGCGGCGGCTCGTGGAGACGTTCCGCAACGTCGAGATGGACGCGTTCGTCGTGAATTCCGCCGGATGCGGCTCGACCATCAAGGAGTACGGGGAGCTGCTCGCGGACGATCCGGTGTTCGCCGATGATGCAAAGCGGCTTGCCGCGAAAACGAAAGACGTGTCGGAGTTCCTGATGGAGATCGGCATCACGCCTCCCGCCGGCCGATTCGAGCGCACGGTCGCCTATCACGACGCCTGCCACCTCGCGCACGGCCAGAAGATAACGGCCGCGCCGCGCGCGCTCCTCCGTCTGATACCCGGACTGACGCTTGTCGACCTTCCGGAATCGGACACGTGCTGCGGGAGCGCGGGAATCTACAACATGACGCAGCCGGAGATGGCGCGCAAGCTGCTGGAGCGGAAGGTGAGGTTCATCGAGGAGACCGGCGCGACCGTTGTCGCGACCGGCAATCCGGGCTGTCTGGCGTGGATTCAGCAGGGGCTCGCGGAGCGGGGACGCGAGGTCCAGGTACTCCACCCGATCGAAATACTGGACTCGGCGTACAGCGGCTGACACCGACGGGCTCCTACTCCGGCTCCAGCGAGCAGAAGACGTCGACCAGCTTCGGGTCCCACTGCTTCCCGGAGCCGCTCCGGAGCCTTGCGTAGCCCTCTTCGTA
>Ga0068855_100000351_pt1 | contig 57089 bp, 42 predicted proteins | sample KBSCornC52_FD_66592 | JGI IMG/M metagenome (GOLD analysis project Ga0068855, IMG submission 66592) | Corn rhizosphere microbial communities from Kellogg Biological Station, Michigan, USA - KBS Corn C5-2 | ecosystem: Host-associated > Plants > Roots > Rhizosphere > Soil ... | reverse complement strand
TTTTTCGCAAAAAAAAAATATTTACCGAATATGGATCAAAAATGCAATTCGTATTTTAAATTCTATGAACAAGTCAATAAAATTATCTTCCTTATGATTAAAAGCGATATTTTTACAGCTTTTTATTTAGTTCATTAAATGATAATCAACCCAAACTTCATTCATCATGCCTTTAAGCATTAATCTATCTGATTCTCTTGAAAAAATACCAGTCGAAATATTTAAAACTCCTCATGACGGCTCACTTTATGTTGCCCAGGTTATTTCTGTGTTAATAAAAGAAAAAAATTCCCTTGGAAAAAAGGCAGTTATTGGCCTGGCAACAGGTTCTACTCCCAAATCTTTATATGCTGAACTTGTCCGAATGCATAATGAAGAAGGATTGAGCTTTAAAAATGTGATTACTTTCAATCTTGATCAATATTATCCGATGGAAGCAGATGCACTGAACAGTTATCATTATTTTATGCGCAAATATTTGTTTGAGCAAACCGATATTGATCCGCAAAATTACTTTTTGCCAAATGGTATGATTCCTAAAGATAAGATTAAAGAACATTGCACTGATTATGAAAGAAAGATTGAAGAAGCGGGAGGAATTGATTTGCAAATTTTAGGCATTGGAATAAATGGCCATATTGGTTTTAATGAACCAGGTTCGCCAATGTATTCTAAAACAAGATTGATCTCTTTAGATAATTCTACAAGGATGGCCAATGCTCAGGAATTTGCCAATATTTCTGAAGTTCCAAGAATGGCAATCACGATGGGAATCAGCACGATCATGAAATCGCGCAGGATTATTTTAATGGCATGGGGGAAAACAAAGGCGCCCGTGATTCAAAAAGCTGTGGAAGGAAGGCCAACTGAAGAAATTCCTGCTTCGCTTTTACAACATCATGATAATTGTTCTTTTGTTTTGGATGAATTTGCGGCATCTGAATTAACAAAGTTCAAATCTCCCTGGCTCACCGGTGAATGTGAATGGACTCCAAAAATGATCAAGAGTGCTGTGATCAATATGGCAATGCAATTAAATAAACCCGTGTTAAGCCTTACTGATCATGATTATAATGAATCAGGGCTAAGTGATCTTTTGGTGGAGAAAGGTAATTCTTATGACATAAACCTTGAAGTTTATTATATGCTTCGCGATTCTATCACCGGTTGGCCGGGAGGAAAGCCGAATGCGATCATGCCAAACCATCCGGAAAGAAGCGAGCCATATCCAAAAAAAGTGATTATTTTTTCACCTCATCCTGATGATGATATTATCAGCATGGGCGGCACTTTCATGAGGTTACACGATCAGGGCCATGACGTAAATGTTGCTTATCAAACCAGCGGAAACATTGCGGTAACAGATGAGTTTGTAACAAGATTTTTAGATTTTGCTGTAGGTTTCGAAAAAATATTTCACATCGATGATACAATCAGCAAAAAAGTTTTGGAAACGTCTTCCAAATTTTTAAAAGGTAAAAAATCAACGGAACAGGACAGCCCTGAAATCCGGGAAATAAAAGGATTAATTCGTCGTTGTGAAGCACGGGCAACATGCAAATATGTAGGACTTACAGATGATCAGATTCATTTTATGAATTTGCCATTTTATGAAACAGGAACGATAGAAAAAAAGCCAATGGGCAAAGAAGATGTGGATTTGACGGTGGCGCTCATGCGAAAAATAAAACCGCAGCAAATTTTTTGTGCCGGCGACCTTGCCGACCCTCATGGAACGCATAAAGTTTGCCTTGATGTGATTCTTGCTGCACTTGAAGTCATCAGAAATGAAGAAGGTGGCCAATGGTTGAATGATTGTTATGTTTGGTTGTATAAAGGCGCGTGGGAAGAATGGGACATCAGTGAAATTGAAATGGCTGTTCCAATGAGTCCTGAACAGGTTAGGAAAAAACGTTACGGAATTTTCATTCATCAATCACAAAAAGATTCGGTTCCTTTCCAGGGAAGCGATGAGCGCGAATTTTGGCAAAGGGCTGAAGCAAGAAACGCCAACACAGCTAATTTGTATGCGAGCCTGGGATTAACAAAATATGCTGCGATGGAGGCTTTTGTAAGATTAAAAGACTTTAAGCAATAAATTCTTTTTATTAAAAATTATATAAGGCAAACAAATAATTGAAATTATATTCAATCCTGTCTTGCTAATTTGCTATGGTGCCGGCTGTATAAAAAATAAATAAACAGACCGACCACCAGCCAGATTAAAAATCGCATCCAATTAGTAAAACCCAGTTCCGTCATTAAATAAAAGCAGCTTGCCAGTCCAAGAACCGGGATCAGAGAGAGCTTTTTTAGAAATGAAGCTGCTGTCAATGCTATTGACAGAATTACGAATAAAAAGAAGGGCAATTTATCTTTAAAAACTTCCCAACCCTGAGTGAAATCAAAAAGGCCAAGAAAATTTTTCCAGAAAAAGATTACACCGACAATGAATAAAACCGGCACTATAAATTGCGAACTGATGTAGGGAATTTTAAATTTAGGTTCGGCTTCCCCGGCTTCTCTTTTTGGTAATAAAAGTACGCCACCACAAACCAGGACAAACGCGAATAAAGTTCCGATGCTTGTTAAATCTGTTACTTCTGTGAGATTTAAAAATAAGGCCGGAATCGCAACAAAAAGACCCGTTACGATGGTCGCAAAAGAAGGCGTTTTGTATTTGGGATGAATCCTGCTGAAAGCTTTTGGCAATAATCCATCACGACTCATACTCATCCAGATTCTTGGTTGTCCCATTTGAAAAACCAGCAGCACACTAGCTGTTGCAATTACCGCACTAAATGAAATAATATAACTGATTTTGTCAAGTCCTACTCTCTTGAAAACAAATGCCAAAGGATCACCAACCTGCAATTCCTTATAAGATACCATTCCTGTCAAAACCAGGGCAATCAAAATATACAAAACGGTGCAAATGATTAATGAATAAATCATTCCACGTGGCAGATCTCTCTGTGGATTTTTACATTCTTCAGCTGTAGTTGAAATTGCATCAAAGCCTATGTACGCAAAGAATACAGCCGAAACGCCTTTCATCATTCCTCCAAAACCGTTTGGCAAAAACGGACTCCAGTTTTCAGGAGCTACAAAGAAACAGCCAATCGCAATCACAGCAATCAGAATCACAATTTTCAAAATAACCATCATATTTGTAGCACGACGTGTTTCTTTAATCCCGGTATAAACAAGCCAGGTAATTAAAAAAACAATGGCCAAAGCCGGCAAATCTGCTATTATTTTTAAACTGCCTATTTGCGGCGCATTTATCCATGCATGATAACCGGATTGAACGCTTTTAGATAAATTTTCTATTGATCCGCCTTTCAACAATTCCTGCGATCCTTCATTAAATGCACGGGAAGCGCTTAAGTAATCTGTAGTAAGAAATGATGGAATATGAATATGAAGCCCCTCCATCAGATTTACAAAATATTCGCTCCATGAAATTGCCACAGCAATATTTCCAATTGCATATTCCATTAAAAGGTCCCAACCGATAATCCAGGCAATCAATTCGCCAAAAGATGCATAAGCATAAGTGTAAGCGCTTCCACTTACCGGAATCCTCGAAGCAAATTCCGCATAACATAGTGCAGAAAACCCACAACAAATCGCAGTTAAAATAAATAAAAGTGAAACCCCCGGGCCGCCCTGAAAAGACGCATTTCCTATTGTTGAAAAAATACCTGCGCCAACAACTGCAGCAATTCCCATTGCTGTAAGATCACGAACCTTTAATACTTTTTTTAGTCCCGAGGCAGAATGTGAAGCATCAGAGAGTCCTGATTTTGCATCATTTAAAATGGAAGAAATACTTTTTTTGCGAAAAAGAGGATTAGACATATTTGGTAATCTTTACAGAACTAAAATAGAAAAATAATTTAAAAAGCCTTTTTTGACAAGGCGGGAAGATAATGACACAATTGGACAAAATTGTTTTCATCTGAAAATATTTTCAAGTTTATTGCTTCAATTCAAATAGTGTCACCTGTTTAAACTTCTTCCGCTTGAATTAATTTTTAGCAATCTTTATTGGCAAGGGGATTGCGGAGTTTATGATAGACTTCAAAAAACAAATTTGCTGAATTAATTTTCTAAATAAAAATAAATAGCAATGGCAACAAAAACAAAATGGGTAATTGATCCGGCTCACACGGAAATTGCATTTAAAGTAAAACATTTAATGATTGTAAATGTAAAAGGGATTTTTACAGATTATAAAGCAAGCATTTATACAACCGGCGATGATTTTACGACTGCTGAATTTGATTTTTGGATGGATCCTAATTCTTTACAAACCAGTGATGAAAAGCGGGATGCACACTTAAGAAGTTCTGATTTTTTTGATACAGAACATCATAAAGAAATCACTTTCAGATCAAATACTATTGAAAAAAAAGGTGATGACAAATACGAATTGTGGGGAAATTTAGCCATTAAAGGAATTACAAAGAAGATCTGTTTACATGTGGAATTTGGCGGAATTCAAAAAGATCCATGGGGAAATGAAGTAGCTGGTTTTACCATCAATGGAAAAGTAAACCGCAAAGATTGGCAATTGAATTGGAATACAGTTTTAGAAGGTGGTGGCGTTTTAGTTGGCGACATGGTAACAATTGCCTGTGAAGTAGAATTAAAGAAAGAAGCAGAAGTGCCGGCTTAATTAAGAAACAAAGATTTATTTAAAAAGTTATTCTGTAAATAACAGCTTTAGAAAAGGAAAGGTCCCAACTAAAGCTGTTTTAGTTTCCGGCAGTTTAAGTTGTCAACACAATTGTTACCCTGAAAAATCATCTTGCAAATTAATAACCCTAAATGTGTATTTTTGACCGCCATTTTAAAAAAGGCAAAAAATAATTAACCGGTAATTTATCAAATCTTGGAAAGTAAAATAACAAAAATCGGAGTTCTCACGTCAGGCGGTGATGCTCCGGGAATGAATGCAGCCATCAGAGCAGTTGTACGCACAGGAATCTATAATAAATTGGAAGTTTTTGGGATCATGAGAGGTTATATGGGCATGATTGACAATGACATTTTTAAAATGGAAAGTAAAAGTGTGGCCAATATTATACAACGAGGCGGAACTATTTTAAAAACAGCCAGATGTAAAGAATTTTTTACCATCGAAGGAAGAAAAAAAGCTTATGAAAACCTGAAAAAACTCGATATCAACGGTCTTGTGATCATTGGAGGAGATGGATCTTTTCGCGGAGCGCAAATCTTTAGCCACGAATTTGATATTCCCTGTATCGGGCTTCCTGGAACAATCGATAAAGATATTGCCGGCACAGATTTTACGATCGGTTTTGATACCGCGGTAAATACGGCTGTTCAGGCCATTGATAAAGTGAGAGACACCGCTGACGCGCATGACAGGCTTTTTATAATTGAAGTAATGGGTCGTGATTCTGGATACATTGCTTTGCATAGCGGCATTGCAACAGGCGCGGAAAACATTCTGATTCCTGAACAAAAAACCGATATTGAAGGAGTGATCAACGCTTTAATGGAAAAGCATGGTCGCAAAAAATTAGTAAACATTATTGTTGTAGCGGAAGGAGAATCATTTGGTGCAGTTGAATTGGGAAAAGTAATTACGGAACGGATTCCGGAACAGGAAGTGAGAGTAACCGTACTTGGTCATATACAACGGGGCGGATCGCCAACTTGTTTTGATAGATTGATTGCAAGCCGCATGGGTTATTCCGCAGTAGAATGTTTGCTAGATAAAAGATACAACGTGTTTGTAGGAATCGTAAATAATAAAATGCATTACATTCCATTAGATCAGGCGGTAAAAAAGAAACAAAAAATAAGCGAAGACTGGATGAAAATTGTAAAGATTTTATCAAGTTAAAAACGAAATCGTGAATGATAAACAGTGAAAGCTAAATCTTAAAAACAAAAAATTAATGTCAAAAAATATTAGTAAATACCTGCATAAAGAAATGGATAAAAAGGCGGGGTTTGATCATACAGTGAAGCGCACAAAAATTGTTGCCACTGTAGGGCCTGCATGTGATAATTATGATTCAATGGTAGAATTGGTGAAAGCCGGAGTAAATGTATTTCGTTTAAATTTTTCTCATGGCTCGCAGGAAGATAAAGCCCGGATTATTCAAATTATCAGAAAAATAAATAGTACACTTCCGTTTAACATTGCCATTCTTGCCGATTTGCAGGGACCAAAATTAAGAGTGGGAGAAATTGAAAATAATGCCCTTCAGATAAATCCAGGTGAGACACTAACTTTCACAAATACAAAATGCGTTGGCACAAAAGAACAGATTTATGTAAGCTATCCTGATCTTTACAAAGATGTTGTACCAGGAAATATTATTATGATCGACGATGGAAAACTGGAAGTAAAAGTAACTAAAGTTCTTGCGAATAATAATGTAGAAGTAGAAGTAATAATCGGTGGAATCCTTTCATCAAAAAAAGGATTAAATCTTCCAGATACAAAAATTTCCTTACCGGCACTTACCGAGAAAGATCTAAACGATCTCGATTTTATTATTGATCAAAACGTCGACTGGATTGCGCTTTCTTTTGTGCGTGAAGTAAAAGATATTACCGGGCTTAAAGATATTTTAAAGAAAAGAAAAAGCACTTCAAAAGTAATCGCCAAGATTGAAAAGCCGGAAGCGGTAAATAACATCCGGGATATAATTTTGGAGAGCGATGGAATCATGATTGCCCGGGGCGATCTTGGTGTGGAATTGCCAATTGAAAAAGTTCCCTTGATTCAAAAAGAAATTATCCGCAAGTGCATGCACCGGGCAAAACCTGTGATCGTAGCGACGCAAATGATGGAAAGCATGATAGACAGAATCAAACCGAACAGAAGTGAGATCACAGATGTGGCCAACGCAGTTCTGGAAGGTGCGGATGCTTTAATGCTTAGTGCCGAAACGGCTACCGGCGATCATCCAACATTGGTGATACAAACCATGAGTAAAATAATCTTAGAAATAGAAAAAACAGCTTACGATTACAACCGGGATGATATTCTTGCACCTCAACCTCATTCACCATCTTTTTTAAGTGACGCAATTTGTTACAGCGCCTGTAAATTAGCACAGGATGTAAATGCAGACGCCTTGATCGGCATGACACAAAGTGGTTACACAGGTTTTATGCTCAGCAGTTATCGCCCAAAATCTCTTCTCTATATTTTTAGTAAAAGCCCAAGCCTTATTAATCAATTAAGTTTAAGTTGGGGCGTTCGTGCTATTTTTTATGACGAAGAAGAAAGCCTTGATGATATCTTTTTTGACCAGATAGGAATTTTAAGAGAAAGAGGTTTTCTCAAAACAGGGGATGTGGTGGTAAATACAGGCAGTACGCCGGTCTCATTGCATCTGCCAACGAATGTTTTGAAGATTTCAAAAGTAACAGAATAAAAATTCCTGCTTCTTTTTAAAAAAAGAAATCAGATTTAAAACTCTTGTATTAAGAAGTAAATTATTTCCAGCAACTGATTATAATGGCTGCAATAATATTTCCTGCAAGATTATAGCCTACATTAATGAGGTGAAGTCCTAATGGCCTTTTTTCATATAAATAAGAAATACTAATTGCCGTGCCGGCAAAACAAATTCCTGTAAGAAGGCCAAGTTTTAATCCTACTTCCCATCCGGACAAATACAACCTGGTAACGATCAAAGAAAGCCCGAAGGCGCAGATGAGCATCAAAATAAAAGAACCAATCATGATAGTTGTTGCTCCTTTTTTTGCATCAGGCATCTTCATGACGGCGCTGTTATATGATCTCCATTGTTTCCCAAATAAAACAGTGTACCATAAAGCGCCAAGAAAAAAATAGGCTAAACCGGCTGCCAAAACAGCAAGCCAGTTCAAGTGGTGCAGAACTTCGGTATTCATTTTCTGATAAGTTTTAGTTTAAAGATTTAGAAAATTACACCTATTTTTTAAAATACAAATCAAAATAAATGAATCGATTTATTTTTTCGCTTTTCTCTTTTGTGTTCGAATGAATAAAAACCACCTGGCAGAAATTCAGGGTAAACAAATAAGTAACTACTATTTCCTTTTCTATTCCAACTGATTTTATTTCATTTATATGTACATTTATTTTTTTAAATTTTAAATATGAAAAAGTACTTTTCTCTTATTCTTGTTCTGTTTTTTTCTGTTTCTTCTTTTGCCCAAAATGCTGACAGTGCGTGGTTTGTCAACAACTATACTAAAGTGGAGCAATACATTCCGATGCGTGATGGTGTTAAACTCTTTACTTCCATTTATATTCCTAATGATCAAAAGTCTAAACATCCGTTCTTAATGACCCGTACCCCATATTCATGTGCGCCTTATGGAGCCGATAAGTTTATGCCCGTCTGGCGTTCTTATAAAATGGCTTATGCTAAAGAGAATTTTATTTTTGTAACGCAGGATGTCAGGGGAAGATTCATGAGCGAAGGGACATTTGTGGATGTAAGACCTTTCAACAAAAATAAAAAAGGAAAAGAAACTGATGAAGCCAGCGACACCTATGATGCAATAGATTGGTTGGTAAAAAATATTAAAAACAACAATGGAAAAGTTGGTGTCACCGGTACTTCTTATCCCGGATTTTATTCAACAGAAGCTGCTCTCAGCGCACATCCCGCATTAGTTGCCGTAAGTCCGCAGGCTCCGGTAACTGACTGGTTTATGGGAGATGATTTTCACCATAAAGGTGCATTTTTTGTGATGGATGCATTTTCATTTTACCCCTTTTTTGGAACACCGCACCCGGAACCTTCAACCACTTATACTCACGGTTTTTCGTTTAAATCTGATGACAACTACCATGCTTATTTAAAAACAGGCGCATTGAAAAATTTTGCAAAATTAATGGGAGACAGCGTTCAATTTTGGCAGGATCTTTATGCTCATCCAAATTATGACGATTGGTGGCAGGCAAGAAATGCACGAAATGGTTTGTATAATGTAAAACCGGCAATGCTTTGGGTCGGTGGTTTGTTTGATGCAGAAGATTGTTTTGGGGCATGGAATTCTTACAAAGCCAATGAAAAACAAAGCCCGCAAACCAATAGCAGCATTGTGATGGGCCCGTGGTATCATGGACAATGGAGCCATGAAGGAAGCTTCATGGGAAATGTAAGATTCGGAAGCAATACATCCGCCTATTTTCAGGACAGTATTGAGATTCCTTTCTTCAATTATTATTTGTTAGGAAAAGGAAATACTTCCGGCATTGCTGAAGCAAATATATTTTTTACAGGAGAAAATAACTGGAAAAAATTTGACGCCTGGCCGCCCAAAAATGTCGAAGAAGAAAATTTGTATCTGGCTCCAAACGGACAATTATTCTTAAACAGCAAGAGCAAGCTAACGGCCATGGCTACACGAAAAGATAATTATGATGAATATACAAGCGATCCGGCTCACCCGGTTCCTTACACACAAGATATTCATTTCAGAAGAACAAGAGAATACATGACAGACGATCAGCGTTTTGCTTCACGTCGCCCGGATGTATTAACTTATGAAACTGATATTTTAAATAACGATGTAAGGCTTGCTGGTCCTGTAATTGCTGATTTAATCGCTTCTATTTCTACAACAGATGCAGATTTCGCAGTGAAATTAATTGATGTTTTCCCCGATGATTTTAAATATCCCGAAGATGTAAAAGGCAATGACAAAAATTATCCAATGGGCGGTTATGAAATGCTGGTTCGCGCAGAAATTATGCGTGGAAAATTCAGAAATAGTTTTTCAAAACCGGAGCCGTTTGAACCCGGAAAAATCACCGAAGTAAAATGGGAACTCCCGGATGTGGCACACACTTTTTTAAAAGGACATAGAATTATGATTCAAATTCAAAGCAGCTGGTTTCCATTATCAGATCGGAATCCCCAAAAATTTATGGACATTTATAAAGCGACCGACAGCGATTTTCAAAAAGCCACCATTCGCATTTATCATGATGCTGAACATCCATCAAAAATAATACTACCTGTCTTAAAATAATCAAATGAGAATAAAGTTATTGCTTCTATTATGCGTCATTACTTTATCCGTAAAAAGCCAGGATAATAGCAGCACATTTGTAAAAGATAATTACAATAAAATCGACACAAGCATCACCATGCGTGATGGAATAAAATTGTACACCATCATTTATGTCCCAAAAGATCAATCTGAGAAATATCCTTTTCTTATAGAACGAACTCCTTATTCTGTAAGGCCTTACGGCGAAAATAATTATGCAAAAAGAATCGGCCCAAATGCAGCGCTGATGCATGAAAAATACATTTTTGTTTACCAGGACGTGCGTGGCCGATATATGAGCGAAGGACACAATAAAGAAGTTACGCCTTACATTCCCCACAAAAAAAATAATAAAGATGTAGATGAAAGCAGCGATACTTATGACACGATGGATTGGCTTTTAAAAAATATAAAAAACAACAATGGCCGCGCCGGCTTGTACGGCATTTCTTATCCCGGTTTTTATGCAACAGCAAGCCTGCCCGGCGCTCATCCTTCAATCAAAGCCGTAAGCCCGCAGGCACCCGTAACTGATGAATTTATTGGCGACGACGCCAATCATAATGGCGCATTTTTCCTGCTCGATAATTTTGATTTTATGAATTATTTTGGCAAGGAAAGAAGTGGCCCGACTGAAGATTATGGCGGACAGATGTTTGAAGCACAAACAAATGATGTCTATCGCTTTTTTCTAAATCTTGGCCCAATCAAAAATACCCAATCGGAAAAATATTTTAATCACCGAAGCTATATCTGGGAGGAATATTTAGCACATGACACGTACGATGATTACTGGCAAAAAAGGAATATCCGCCAGTATTTAAAAAACATAAAGATTCCTACGCTTGTTGTTGGCGGATGGTTTGATGCCGAAGATCTTTTTGGTTCTTTGCACACTTATCAAGCAATAGAAAAACAAAGTCCTTTAAATAAGAACTTCCTCGTAATGGGCCCGTGGACTCATGGAGCGTGGGCAAGAAACGGCTGGAATAAATTTGGAACCTATGATTTTGGAAGCAATACCAGCCAATATTTTCAGGATAGTCTGCAGACAAAATTCTTCAATTATTTTTTGAAAGATAAAGGCACTTGGAATGCTTCAAAAGCGACCGTTTTTGAAACAGGTGCCAATCAATGGCGTCATTTTAAACAATGGCCGCCAGAAAATATTTCGGAGATCAGTTATTATTTTGATTCAAACCATAAATTATCAAAGCAAAAAAATAATTCAGAAAATAGTTCTGATCTATATATCAGTGATCCCGCAAACCCCGTTCCTTACACCGCCAAAGTTCAGGGCAGAAGAAATAATGAATACATGGTAGAAGACCAGCGTTTTGCCGGATCCAGAAAAGATGTGCTGGTTTATGAATCACCGGTTTTAAATGAGGATATTACGATTGCCGGCCCTATTCTCGCTGATCTTTTTGTAACTATATCAACAACGGATGCAGACTTTATTGTAAAGCTGATTGATGTCGTTCCTGCAGAAGAAATTAATGAAGTAAATCCAACCAAGAATGCTTCCAGCGGAGAGTTCCAACGTCTTGTCCGGGCAGAGGTTATGCGCGGAAAATTCAGAAATAATTATGTCCATCCTGAGCCTTTTGTCCCCGGAAAAATAAGTGCAGTAAAAATAAATCTGAATGACGTTTGTCACACTTTTAAAAAAGGACATAAAATAATGGTACAGGTTCAAAGCAGTTGGTTTCCTTTGGCTGACATCAATCCTCAAAAGTTTATGCGCATTCCTGATGCGAATGAAAATGATTTTCAAAAATCAACGATTCATATTTATCACGATAAAAATCATGCTTCTAAAGTTGTTCTTCCCGTTTTAAAATAAGATATTCGTTATTCATCCTTAAATTTCTACAATGAAAAAACTTTTCTTTATCCCATTTTTATTTTTGATACTAACGGTAGCGGCACAAACGAAAATTGTAATCGTTCCCGAACCAGTTTCAATGGAAATGCATCAGGGTAATTTTCATTTTAATTCTGCAACCAATGTTATCGCTGAAAAAGGTGCAGAGCATGAAGTGAGAATGCTCAATTTTTATTTAAATAAATTATATGGATTTTCACTTCCAACCAGGACCACATTGAGTAGTACTAATACAAGCAACATCATCTTTAAACTGGTTAAAAACAATGAAAGGAAAGATGCTTATCATCTTGATGTGAAGGTCAACAAAATAATTATCAGCAGTTCTTCCAATGAAGGTTTATTTTATGGAATGCAAACTTTGCTTCAGCTCTTGCCTGAAACAAAAACTGAGGCTCCATCTGCAGGATTCTTAATTCCTGAACTTTCGATAAAAGATTATCCCCGTTTTCAATATCGGGGAATGCATCTGGATGTAGGTCGCCATTTTTTTGATGTTGATTTTGTAAAAAAATATATTGATTATCTCGCTTTTCTAAAATACAATACTTTTCACTGGCACTTAACTGAAGACCAGGGTTGGAGAATTGAGATAAAAAAATATCCACGCCTTACTTCTGTAGGTGGTTATAGAAATGGAACTATCATCGGGCACTATCCTGGCACAGGAAATGACAACATCCATTACGGCGGTTTTTATACCCAGGAACAAATAAAAGATGTTGTAAAATATGCGAAAGATCGTTTTATCACCATCATTCCAGAAATTGAAATGCCGGGTCACGCTTCAGCCGCAATTGCTGCTTATCCGCAATTGAGTTGCTTTCCTGATAAATCCACACCTATTTCTTCTAAAACTCCATGGGCGGGAAGCCGTGATGGTAAACAGGTTCAGCAAACATGGGGTGTTTTTGATGACATCTTTGTGCCTTCAGAATATACCTTTAAATTTCTTGAAAACGTATTAGATGAAGTGATAAAACTATTCCCTTCAAAATACATTCACATTGGCGGAGATGAAGCGCCAAAAACTTATTGGAAAGAATCTGCCTTCTGTCAGAAATTAATAAAAGATAAAAATTTAAAAGATGAGCATGGGTTGCAAAGCTATTTTATTCAAAGAATTGAAAAATATCTCAACAGTAAGGGAAGAAAGATCATTGGCTGGGACGAAATTCTGGAAGGCGGATTAGCGCCAAATGCAACAGTAATGAGCTGGCGCGGAGAGAAAGGCGGGATTGCCGCCGCACAGCAACATCATGATGTGATCATGACACCCACTACTTATTGCTACTTTGATTATTCACAAACAAAAAATGATGACAGCCTTACCATCGGAGGTTTTTTACCGCTGGATCAGGTTTATAATTACGAGCCTATTCCTAAGGAATTAAATGATGCGGAAGCTCATTATATTTTAGGAGGCCAGGCAAATGTGTGGACGGAATATATGGCCAATCCACAAAAAGTAGAGTACATGATCTTTCCGAGAATGACTGCTTTGAGCGAAGTACTTTGGTCTCCAAAAGACAGCCGTGATTTAGACAGATTCAGATCAGAATTACCGGATCTCAATAAACGTTATCAATTGTGGGGTGCGGAATATTTTAAAGAAAAATAATTTTCGCAAGCATCACTGTTAGGTGATGTGAAAATTGAATTCTGAAAATATTAAATAAAAATAAGAGTTGCCGGCTTCGGAAAGCTGGCAATTCTTTTTAAAGAGAATTCAAATAAGCCCCTGATTATTGAATGAGCTTGCTTCATATCGGCATTTCCGCTTTTACAGCTTCCTTTTAAATGCAGAAGCATAGCTGAGTTTATTGACTCACCACTTTGGCACCCAAAACTTCCAAAGCCACACTATCCGTCCCTTTTGGAGCAAAATATTTTGTTTTAAAATCTTTAGTTTCTCCTGGCTCCAGCATTTCAAAAACAGTTTCTTTGTCCGTTTCTAAAAGTGCCTTTGTTTTTGAATAAAATGATAATTTGATATCGACATCTTTAAAAGTAGCAACAGATGCTTTATTGGAAACGGTTCCTTTTATCACGGTTTGCCCGACAATATTTTTTTTATTTCTTCCGCTTACACTCAAAAAAGCAGCGGGATCTTTTTGTTCCTTTTTTAATAATTGGTCTTTGGTGATCTGATAACTTTCTTTTTCTGATTTTGCACCCGTATCAGAGTCGCTGCACGAAAATAAAATCAACGAAGACAAGCAAAGTATGATAGCATATTTTTTCATTTCACTTTTTTTGAAAATGAAAAATAAGAAAAATAAAATATCCAAAGCCTTAAAAAAATTTCTGTCATGCTTCCGTTCCAAGCCATAAAGCTCCGCCAATACTATTTTGGGCGGCTCCTGTTACTGAAGATAAAACCGTGTATTGTTCCCTCCAACGCAAAGTGCCAAGTAACGCTATGATCAGGGCTTCTTTATAAATAACCACTTCATCTTCCGGAATGAAAACTTCAAAATTAATTTCCGATAAATGCATTGAAATTCTCCTAACCAAAGATTTATTAAAAGCGCCGCCGCCGGTAATCATGAGTTGCTGAACTTGGGATTTAGAAAAGAATGGAATCAATGCATTTTTTATTTGCAAAGCAATATGTTCCACATAGGTGGCTAAAGAATCTTCGGTAATTAAATCAAAACCTTTTATCAAAGGGTAAATAATATCTGTTCCAAAACTATTGGCCAAAGATTTCGGATAAGGAAGCAAATAATAATTCAATGAATTTAATTTTTGCAAAAGATCTTCATTTATTTTCCCTGATGCAGCCATTTTTCCATCTTCATCATACTGCAAATTTTTTTCTGAAGCAAGCATATTTAAAACGCGGTTTGCTGCGCAAGTATCAAAAGCGATTATTTCATTTTTATCAGAATAAGAATTGTTTCCAGTTGCCACCGGGATTGCTTGTTTACGGTCAATAGAAACATTAGCAATGCCACCAATGTTTAAAAAATAATGGTAATCGGGGAACAATAACTTTTCTCCCAAAGGCACTATTGGCGCACCTTGCCCCCCAAAGGCGATATCCAAAGCACGAAGATCACTAACGACCGGAAGCTTTGTTTCCGCAGCAATTGCAGCGCCATCTCCCAACTGATGTGTCATCTTTTTTTCTGGTATATGAAAAGTTGTATGTCCATGCGAAGCAATCAGGCTAACCTTATGTTGCAGGTGAAATTTTTCAATAAATTCATTGATCGTTTCACCAAGAAATCTTCCATAATCGGTATGTAATAATTGATAATCTTTTGCAGAACGATCAATCGCCGATTTTAATTTTTGCAACCATTCATAGGAATATTGAATGCACGCGGCGCATTTGATTTCATAATTCCATTTGCCGGCAGTTTCTGTAAATTCTACAAAAGCTATATCAATACCATCAAGCGAACTGCCACTCATTAATCCGATAACATTATAAACCATAAAAGAATTATTACCCGTTTTAATTTTTAGATTTGTCCAAATTTATAACTTTAAAAATTGCACTTAACTTTAAGGTGCTTTCTAAAAAAATAAACATGGTAATCAATCTTAGCGACGATCATTCTTTGGTAAGCAATTGGGTTAGTGAATTAAGAAATGTTGAAGTGCAAACCGACCGGCAGAGATTCAGAAAAAATCTGGAAAAAATTGCTGAAGTATGTGCTTATGAGATCAGTAAAAAATTACCATGGATCGAAAAAGAAATTACTACTCCTTTGGGAACATGTAATTGTAAGGTTATAGAAACCCAACCGGTTCTTGCGACCATTATGCGCGCCGGATTAGCCATGCACAATGGCTTTTTAAATTACTTTGATAAAGCCGATAATGCCTTTATCAGTGCCTACCGCAAACATAAGCCTGATGGAAGCTTTGAAATTAGCCTGGAATATATAAGCTCCCCTGAAATGGAAGGCCGGGTTGTGATTATTTCTGATCCGATGCTGGCCACCGGTGCTTCAGTTGTCAAAACCTTGCAATTCATCCGCGATGCGGGTAATCCTTCAGAAATACATATTGCATGTGCGCTTGCCTGTACAGTTGGTCTCGAATATGTGCTGAGAGCGGAACCAAAAGCAACAATCTGGTGCGGAGATATTGATGATGAGTTAACTGCGAAAGGGTATATTGTTCCCGGTTTAGGCGATGCCGGAGACCTTGCCTATGGAGTGAAGGTGCAGATGTAAACTGATGAAAAAAACAGCAAAATTTAAGTCATTACTGATTAAGAATTCCTCTATCTTTATTTTCTGAATCTCCTTCTAAAAGATGAAAAAGACCATAGCTTTTGCAATAATTTTTCCCTGCATTTCTTTTTTTGCAAATGCACAAGATCCGCATTTTTCACAGTTCTTTGCTTCTCCACTTACTTTAAACCCTGCTTTCACAGGGAAGTTTGATGGCAACGTTCGTATTGCTGGAAATTATCGCAATCAATGGCCGGCATTCAATAATGTTTATACCACTTCAACTTTAAGCATTGATTTTGATATTTTGAAAAATAAACTTCCTGATTACGATACATGGGGTGTTGGAATATTGGCTCTCACCGATAAAGCAGGCAGCGGAGTTCTTACTAATAATTATTTAGGATTATCTACTTCATATTCCAAAGCATTGGATGAAGACGGATTCAAACAAATTGCTATCGGTTTTCAGGGAACTTACGGACAAAAAAGGCTGGATCGAAATAAGCTTTACTTTGAAGACCAGCTAACCCCTTTTGGTTTTACGGGAGTTACCCAAGAAACTTTTAATAATGATCATTTAAACATCAATTACCTGGATGTAAATGCCGGATTATTATTTTCCGCTTCTACTGATGAAACCAATAATTTTTATATTGGGGGATCACTTTATCATATCAACAGACCCAAAGAAACTTTCCAGGGAGCCAACTGGAACATTGCCACAAGAACTACGATCAGTGCCGGGGGATTTTTCCCTGTTTCGGATATGCTGACATTGCATACAAGTGGAATTTATCAATACCAGGCAAAAGCTTCCGAAACTGTAATTGGCGGCGCATTAGCGGCACCAATAGATGCCAGCAGTGATAATCCTTCGAATGTTTACGGAGGATTGTGGTATCGCCTGAAGGATGCGATCATTCCTTACGTCGGATTAGAATTCGACGGTTTAAGGATCGGCGCAACTTATGATGTAAACATATCCAGTTTAAAAGCCGGCGCTCAAAGCCGTGGCGGGATGGAAATTTCTGTCATTTATATAAAACGGCCTGCAGGATTTAAGGGAATTCCCTGCCCTAAATTTTAAAAAGAAACAATAATTTTTCAAAACACAAGAAAATTATTTGGCAACAAAACTGCCTGCGAGTATCTTTGCCGTCCTTTAAACAGAATGGCGCGTTGGTCAAGGGGTTAAGACGCCTCCCTTTCACGGAGGAATCACGGGTTCGAATCCCGTACGTGCTACTAAAGCCTTTCGATTTGGAAGGCTTTTTTTTATGGTTAAAAGATAATGCCTCGCATGTAGGCATGGCTTTAGAGCCACATCATAATAGAAGTTTTTACAAAGGTGTCATTTGGAGGAAGGCATATTTTTAATAAATCTTTTTTAATTCCCCTCACAATACCTTAAACCCGCCTCAAAAACTTCCTTCCTCAAAGCATTCACATTGTAATAATAGCCGCTTTTTAACAAGCCCATATTCTGACGGTTGATCAAAAGGATTATAGACAGGCTATATTTAGGAACTACCATGATAGCCGTGCCGGTAAAACCAGTATGGCCAAAAGTACCTTCAGGGCCACCTTTAATGAAGGAATCAGTAGTATCCATCATCCAGCCCAGGCCATTATTGAACTGATCCTTCACAAAAAAAGAATCAATTACTCTTGCTGAAATAAATTGTTTATTACCGGCCTTCCCTTTGTGCATCAGCATGTCTACTAATTTTTGCATGTCGCTAACGGTAGAAAATAATCCTGCTGAACCGGCAACGCCACCATTGGCATACCATGCATTCCCATCGTTCACTTCTCCTTTTACCACATAGTGTCTCCAGCCGTTCCAACTCGTGGGATCCAGGCCTTTTACTGCATAGCCAAGAGACGTATCATAAACCATCCTTGTCTCATAGGGATTCCCCAAGGAGGTGGCCGCGATATTGGTAGTTCTCCCATGCTGTAGCGGATTGTAAGTGGTGTGGCTCATTGCGAGCGGCACAAAAATATTTTGTTTTTCAAATTGGGATAATGGCATTCCCGAAACTTTCTCGATGATCTCGCCCAGGAGAATAAACCCGAGATCGCTATACCGGCGCTGCTTGCCAACCGGGTATTTTAGCGGCAACTCTCCTATTAGTTTATACGTAGCTTCTTTATTATGGGAAAAATAAAAAAGCGGGTACCATTCAATTAGGCCGGCAGTATGGGTAAGCAGGTTTCTGATGGTAATGGCTTTTTTGGTTCCGGTATCAAAACTTTTGACATACTTTCCAACCGGATCATCTACTTTAACCGCCCCCCTGTCAACCAGCAACATCATGGAGGTAGTAGTACCGATGACCTTGGTAAGGGAAGCCATGTCAAAAAGGGTAGCCGTATTCATTGCGGCTGGCCGATTGAGCAGCTTGTGATTGATATCATATTTCTGCGAATAACCATAGGCATGACTGTAAATTAATTTGCCGTCTTTTTTTATTTGTATCACACAGCCGGGTATCTTGTCATTCGCCACCTGACTGTTTAAAATGCTGTCTACCTCCGTAACCAGGTTCGCTTTACTATTTGTATGGCTTATGTCCTGGCTCTTTACATTCGTAATAAGGCATAAGAGGAAGAGTATCAATAATAGTTTTTTATTCACCATTTTAGTGTTCGTTAAAAATTGTATGCACAACAATAGTTTTTACTTTGTACCAGCAGCCGATTTCTTAAGATCGGCACTCAAATCATAACCCTGGTAGCTAAAATAAATGGTCAGTATATTCCCTTTTAGTTTACCTGTAACGTGAGTTATTGTTCCATTGATAGGTACATCATAGAAAATACTATCTCCCATAATTTTTCCGTTGCTGATATCAGAAACTGATCCATCATAATGTGTATCCTTCCCCGTCAAAGAAACGCCACTGGCAACAAAATCGTAAGTAATATTGTATTGATTCATCACCTGTCCTGTCCAATGGCCGGTAAAAGTTGTATCCTGGGCAAATGAAAATGAAACAGCAATAAAAATAAAAGCAGTCAAGAATAAAATTTTCTTTTTCATACTTTAATGACGGTTTTTTTATAAAGGAAAGAAATTTTTGAATACAAAAAAAAGATGCTTTGGATAATATAACCACCTCCGAACTTTTGGAAAGTTTATCCCAGCTCCCGCAGTTAAGGAATGCATTTCAGAACGCCCGGGTTAGGACATCAGCGATAGCAGCAAGGTCTGCTTCCGCGCTGTTCCTGAAGGTTCCTGTTTTTTGAGTAGTGACAATTTTAATGGGGATCCATCTGTGAAATATCATAGCGGAAAATTCATCGCCAACTACAAATAACTCAGCCACCACTTTTTATGAGAAGCTTTTAACCGGTCATATTTTTTACAAACAGGATATAGGACAACTACCACAGCAATCCAGATTAAATAAACCATTCGTAAAGAAACTCCCTGATCAGGGGCCTGAAAATGCAAAAGGCCCGTACTGGCTTCTGATAAAGTATGTCCATTTGCAAAAAACAAAGCCATGCAAATCAAATGGATCAGCAGGAAGTGAATCAGAAAATAGAAAAAAGGCACTCTTCCGTAAACAGAAATCATCTTCGTCCATTTGCCTTTTGCTTTTTCAAACAAAGAAAGGAAAATTAATGCCGGCCCTAAGGTCATTGACAAAAACAAGAGCGAGGCAGGATATTTTGTAGTGTTCAAAAATGACAGGATAGTAAACATTGAATTGTTTTGTGGTTTCCATTCAGAAGGATCACCATAAATATTTGTAAACCGGAGAGCAACGAAAAACAGTGTGATAACAATTCCACTGGTCATCAAAATCCGTTGCCTTCTTTTAGCATCAATCTCTTTCCTGAAAAGTGATCCCAGGCAATATCCAAGCATCATCACTCCCGGCCAAGGAAGCAAGGGATAAAGAATCGCAAACAACCTTTTTGGTGCGTAAGAAAAAAACGATTGCTCATGCAGAAAGCCCCACCACAAAGGAGTTCTGGCCGGATTCGGATAATTAAATGCGTCCAATAGATTATGTCCGCAAACGATTATTAATCCAATAAAAAATATTGCTTTTATTGGCAAATAAATTGCCGCTGCTAAAATGATCATTGAAAATCCAATCACCCAAAGAACCTGCACAGCCAGAAAACTATAGGTAGGATCAAATGTCAGGAACAAATTAAAAACCGTCACTTCAATAATGATTAACCAAATTCCTCTTTTCAATAAAAATGACGATAATTCCTTTTTAGTTTTTTTTCTTCCGGAAAGAAATGCTGATGTACCCGATAAAAACACAAACACCGGCGCGCAAAAATGAGTGATCCATCTTGTGAAAAATAAGACCGGTGTCGTGGTTTGTAGATTGGTTGGATCAGAAGGAATATGCAAAAAATCACGGGTATGATCAAGCGCCATGATGATCATGACCACACCGCGCAAAATATCAATTGAATGAATTCTAAACTTGGTTGTAAGAGTAGAAAGATGCAAAGTCTGATCCATCGCTTTTTACTTTCAAAAGTAATGGTTTGTTCATTTCAAATACCGTAAATAAATAATAATTAAATGTTTGATTCCGGTTTTTTAAAAATGTCATCAACAATCTTAACCGGTTGTTTTCTTTTATCCAAAGCCTCCTGAATTTCATGGGCAAGAAAACCCGTGGAATCACCAACGTGCTTAATAAAAATAAGATCCGGATTATTAAATGAAAAAAGAGATCGCAATTTTTGATCCGATTGCCCTTCTATTTCATCAATCAGTAAAACGATATCAAATTTTCTTTGGTGAAAAATTTCTACCGCCGTTTCATCATCAACCGTTGCTGTACTTTCCCATTTTGGATTTTCATTCATGAATGAGGATAATTTCTGTAACAGCACAGGATCACGGCCAATCGCAAGAATTTGAATTTTTTCCATTTTATTGATTGTTTAAAAGATATAAAATACAAACATTCCTTTGACTACAAGTTATTACAAAAATCATTCTGGAAAATCCATTCGTCATAATTTTTAAAGGTTGCATCTTTTTTTCTTTACTTTTATTTATCCACGGTTTTAATTTTCTTACAATTTATTCAAATGAAAAAAATTTTATTGTTACTGCTTACAATAATCTGTTTGCAAAATGTAAATGCTCAAAATGCAGCGCCTTATTTCGCATCTTATCCTACCCTAACGCCAGACGGACAAACGCTTTTTTTTAATTACGACGGTGATATTTGGAAAGCGGCAAGCAAAGGCGGCACATCAATGCGCATTACTTCTATGGATGGAATCGCCACAAATCCACGTGTTTCACCTGATGGCAAATGGCTTGCATTCAGCAATTCGCAATTTGGCAACTATGACATTTACCTGATGCCTTTGAATGGGGGTGAGATCAGGCGCCTGACTTTTCATAGCAGTAACGATAATGTAGAGTCCTGGGCATGGGACAGTAAGTTCATTTATTTTACTTCAAACAGGCATGACCGAATGTCAACCTATAAGGTGAACATAAATGGTGGCACACCTTTACGCGTTTTCAGCAATGATAATTTTGATTATACACACAATGCTTTTGAAGATCCTGTCACAGGCGAAATATTTTTTGACGACACTTTTGAAAGTTCATTTTTTGCCAATCGCCTCGGCTATAAAGGCCCTTTTAATCCAGAAATACAATCATATAACCCTGCCACTGGCGAACACAAAAGTTATACTGACTGGAAGGGAAAAGATATGTGGGCAACCGTCGATAAAAAGGGAAATATTTATTTCGTTTCTGATGAAGCCAACGGACAATATAACTTATACACATTCATAAACGGAACTAAAACACAGCTTACCAATTTTTCTACTTCTGTGATGCATCCCTTTGTAGATGCGGCCGGAGACAAGATCGTATTCGAAAAAGATTTTCAATTATTCAGCTACAATATTGATTCAAAGAAAACTGAAAAAATTCCTTTAGAGGTTTTTAAAAATAATACTTTATCATCTTTACAAAATTTAAATGTAGATGGAAAGATTACTGATTTTGATGTTTCCGGTGATGGGAAAAAACTTGCATTTGTTTCAAGAGGAAAATTATTTGTATCAGACAGCAAAGGAAAATTTATTCGTGAAATAAAAACATTGAACCAGGAACGGGTAAAAGAAGTTTACTGGCTGAAAGACAATAAGTCTTTATTATACGGACAAACATTCAAAGGTTTTGAAAATCTTTTTACAAAAAATATAGAAGGAGATGAACCGGAAAAACAAATCACCGATGACGCCAAAAACAGCAGAGCACTGACTTTCAACAGTGATAAAACAAAGGCAGTATACCTGTGTGGAACTGATGAAGTGCGGATTCTTGATTTGAAAAACCTCAAAAGCTCGACTGTCGTCAAGGATGAAATCTGGGGTTTGGAGAATTCAACTCCATATTTTTCTCCTGATGATAAATATGTGATGTACACTTCACACCGCAATTTTGAACAGGACATTTTTCTTTACAGAATAGATACTAAACAGATTTTCAATATTACCAACACTGGCGTTTCTGAAACAAATCCTTTCTGGTCGCCTGATGGAAAATACATTTATTTTATTTCCGACAGAACGCATCCTTCCTATCCTTATGGCGCGCAGGACGAAAAGATTTTCCGGATGCCTTTGCAAAAAATTACAGAGCCATATCGCTCTGATATGTTTGATTCATTATTTGTAAAAAAGAAACCGGAAACAAATAAAATTGATACTTCAAAAAAGGAAAATAAGAAACAGCAGCTCAAGAAATTAAAAGAAAAGAAAGAAGCTGAAACCGCTGCCAGTACCGCACCTCCAAAACCTGTTATCAAAATTGATTTCAATAATTTAATGGATAGAGTTGAAAGAGTGGGGCCCGATTTTGGTGATCAATCCAATTTGTTTGTGATCAAAGATGACAACAAAACTTACGTATTCTTTATTTCCAATCATGAGAACGGAAAGCCATCTTTATGGAAATTAACCTTTGAACCTTTTGAAAAAACAAAGACGGAAAAAATTAAAGATGCAGATGGAAACGATCTGGAAATAAAAGGATATAAAGATCATTATTACTCTTTGAATAATGGCGACATCAACAAACTTTCTGTTGATCAGAATTCATTGGATAAAGTGGATATCAGTTTCCCATTTACCATTAATATGAATGATGAATTCAATCAAATGTTTTATGAAGCCTGGGCTGATTTACAGGAGAATTATTACAACCAGAATTTTAATGGAGTAGACTGGAAATCGATCAGAGATCGTTACGCATCCTATTTGCCACAGCTGCAAACGCGAAATGATTTCCGTGTTTTATTAAACAATATGATGGGCGAATTAAATTCTTCCCATTATGGATTTTCAACTTTCGGGCCTGATGAAAAAACTTTCTATAAAACAGTAACAGCCGCACCAGGGCTGATGTTCAGCAAAACGAATCCTTATGTTGTTGACCATGTTATTAAAGATGGTTGCGCAGATGTTGCTGAGGTCGGTATTAAAAATGGCGATGAACTGATCAGCGTGGATGGCGTAAAAATTGCTCCTTCACGGAACCGCGAATTCTATTTTATGCGTCCCCAAATGCCGGATGAAATGACGCTGGGTTTCAAACGCGGATCAAGAACTTTTGACGTGAAAATTCATCCTTCAACTCCCAATGAAATGCAGCGGCATTTATATGATGAATGGATTGATGAAAATAGAAGATTAGTCGATAAGTTAAGCGATAAACAAATCGGTTATGTGTATATGAAAGATATGGGCGATGATGCGCTTCACAACTTTGAACTTAAAATGGTTTCAGATTCTATCGAAAAAAGAAAAGCATTGATCCTTGATTTGCGATACAACACTGGAGGAAATGTACATGACAAGGTCCTGCAGTTTTTATCTCAGCGGCCTTATTTGCAATGGAAATACAGGGATGGGAAAATGAGTCCGCAACCTGATTTTGCTCCTGCAGCAAAGCCTGTTATTTTGTTGGTAAATGAGCAAACATTGAGTGACGGAGAAATGACTGCTGAAGGATTTAAACAATTGCAACTAGGAAAAATAGTTGGAACAGATACCTATCATTGGATCATCTTTACCAGCGCAATGTCACTCGTAGATGGCTCTTCAGTAAGACTACCTTCATGGGGCTGTTATACTTTAGAGGGAAAAAATCTTGAGCAAAATGGCGTGTCGCCGGACATTTATGTAAAAAATACTTTTGACGACAGGATGAATAATACAGATCCTCAAATTCAAATAGCGGTAGAAGAAATCCTGAAAGAATTGAAATAAAAGAAAAATATTTTATCATGAAAAAAGAATATAAACTTTTATTTCTGCTTGCATTGATAAAATTTGTTCTTCCGTTTATTTTGCAAAATAGCTTTTATGAACCTCAGCGGGATGAGTTTTTATATTTAGCAGAAGCCCATCATATGGCATGGGGTTATATGGAAATTCCGCCGCTGCTTTCTGTATTTGCATGGTTTACCAATTTTTTTGGAACAAGCATGTTCTGGTTAAAATTCTGGCCTTCTTTATTTGGCGCACTTACATATATTATTGCCGGTAAAATAATTCTTTCTTTTGGCGGAAGATGGCTTGCCTTGTTTCTTTCTTTTCTGGCTTTTATTTTCGGCGCTTATTTAAGAGTGCATTTTTTATTTCAGCCAAACTTTTTGGAAATATTTTTCTGGACAATGATAGCCTTCAGCATTCTTCGGTTTATACAAACAAAAAAGAACCAATACTTATATATTTCCGGGATCAGCGTGGGTTTCGGGATGCTTAGTAAATATTCGGTTGCTTTTTTTATCATCAGTATTTTATTAGCATTATTGATCACACGAAACAGAAAAATATTTTTAAACAAGCATCTGTATGTTGCCGCGTTGATTGCTTTTTTAATTTTTCTTCCAAACCTTTTATGGCAATACAATTATCATTTTCCGGTTATTGTTCATATGCAGGAATTACACCAGTTTCAATTACAATATATAAGTCCCGCTGGTTTTTTAACAGATCAGTTGCTGATGAATTTGCCTTGTGTCTTTATTTGGATTGCAGGTTTGTATTTTGTTATTTTTAAAGAAAATGGGAAATACCGTGTTTTTGCTTGGGCGTACTTATTTGTGATACTTATATTACTTTATTTCCAGGGTAAAAATTATTATTCACTCGGCGTTTATCCTATACTGTTTGCATTTGGAGCGATACACCTGGAACGGTTTGCCACAAAGCATTCCATTGTTTGGAAATATATTTTTATCATTATTCCTTTTGCTTTAGGCATTACTTTAATTCCCTTGTATTTGCCCATATACAAACCGGAAAAATTAGCCGCATATTATGCAAGAAAGCACATCGAAAAAACCGGTTTTTTAGAATGGGAGGATCTTCAAAATCATCCACTGCCACAGGATTTCGGCGACATGCTTGGCTGGAAGGAAATGGCCGGGAAAACTGCAAAAGCTTTTTCTTCATTGAGCGATGAAGAGAAAAAACAGACTTTCATATTCGCGGATAATTATGGCCAGGCAGGCGCAATAAATTATTATGGAAAACAATACAATCTTCCAACGGCTTACAGTGATAACGCCAGCTTTTTATATTGGCTTCCTGAAGCGGCTCACATCAACAATGTAATTTTGATCACTGATGATAAACAAGAAATGCAACATGATTTTTTAAAAGACTTTTCTTCTGTTATTTTATCAGATAGTATCACCAGTCCTTTTGCAAGAGAGCATGGTTCTCTCATAATTATTATGAAAGGAGCCAATGAAAAATTTAACCAGATGTTTAGAGAAAAAATAAAAGCTGATAAGGCAAAGTTTATCAGATAAAAGGTAAGATAGCGGTTATGGTCGCACGAAAATTCACAGTCCAAAAAAGTAAACGAAGAAATTAGCCGGTTGTCTCTTTGGTGAAGTAGCCACCGGATATTTATCTTTTATTTCATGCGAACTTCCCCACCTACCGGAAATCAGCCCTGCTTAAAATCTTCCAACCTTAAATGCACTGATATCTATTGGCGTGCTTCTTTTTTCAACAATATCACTGATGATCAATCCTGCCGCGGCACCTTCAGAAATACCGAGCATGGCATTTCCACCAGCAACTAAAAGATTTTCATAATTACCTGCTTTTCCAATGTAAGGCAAGCCATCAGGAGAAACCGGACGAAGCCCTGTCCAGATTTGATCTTTCGGCGGGAACTCTATTTTTAAACCAGGATAAAATGTTTTTACAGATTTAAAAATTCCTTCCATTCTTTTGATCAAAACATTGCTGTTATTTCCGGTAAATTCCATCGTTCCTCCAATGCGAAGTAGATGATGCCACGGCGTTACAGCGCACCTTCCATCCACCAGTATCGCCGGGTAACGAATATTCTTTTCAACATGCTCATAAGTGTAACTATATCCTTTTCCTCCCTGCAACAACAAATTAATACCCGCCATCTTTGCCACTTTTGGAAGCCAGCTTCCGGGACTCAGAATAATTTCATCAGCAGAAAAATCGCCCTTATCTGTTTCCACTGCTTCCACTTTTTTATGATTCTTTTTAAAACCGGTAACAGAGGTATTCAATTGAAATTTCACGCCATTCTTTTCCAGGTAATTTTTCATCGCAACCATAAACTTCCCCGGATGAATATGCGCATCATCTTTAAATAAAACCGCACCATAAATATCCAGTTCCACATCCGGCTCTTTTTTCTGCAATTCTTCACGGTTCAATATTTCTACTTCCAGCTTGAATTTTTTTGCCGCTTCTGCCACGTCTAATTCGTCTTCAAAAGCTTTTTGAGAATGACACATCATCATGCAGCCAATTTCTTCCATGTCAAAGACATCCCCGATATCATCTTTTATTTCATTCATCAATCTTCTGCTGAGATTTAAAAGTTCACTCAGATGCGGTGAATTTTTATCAACAGTTTTCTGATTACTGTTTTGATAAAATTTTAATGCCCACTGAACAAAAGGGAGGTTCAGTCTTGGCTTGATATAGAAAGGACTTGTGCTGCTGAGCATATATTTCAATCCTTCAGAAATTATTCCCGGTGAAGCAAGCGGCACAAAATGGCTCGGTGATAAAAATCCCATATTGCCAAAAGAACAATTATTTGAAATCTCACCGCTATCAATAACCGTGATTTCAAAATTGCTTCTTTTGTTCAGATAATAAGCAGCACAAAGGCCGTTCATTCCACCACCAACAATAATTATTTTTTCCATAAAAAATATTTCAGACTATAAAAATGATAATCAGCAGACTGACTACCGGCAATCAGTTCATAACTTACCCCTCATTACTAATATCCAGCTGCTTCCTCAACAAATCCTCAAACTCATCTCTTTTCCTGATAAGAACCGGTTGCCCGTTTTTTACCATTACCTCCGCGGGTTTCAGCCTGGAATTAAAATTCGACGCCATCTCAAATCCATAAGCGCCGGCATTATAAAAAGCAAGGTAATCGCCTTCCTTAATTTCATTGATTTCACGATCAGTTGCAAACGTATCCGTCTCACAAATATTCCCCACAACAGTATAAACCTTTTTGGGGCCGTTTTCATTACTGATGTTTTCAATTTTGTGATATGCATCATAAAACATCGGCCTGATCAAATGATTAAAACCACTGTTTATGCCTGCAAAAACAGTTGAAGAAGAATTTTTCAAAACGTTCACCTGGGTGATAAAGTATCCGGCTTCGCTCACTAAAAACTTTCCTGGTTCAAACCAGATTTGCAAAGGCTTATTTCCAGGATGTTTGTCAAAAGCGTCTTTTACTTTTTTTGCCAGAAGAGGAATGTCAGTTTCAGAATCGCCTTCTTTATAAGGAACTTTAAAACCACCACCCAAATCAATAAATTCAAGCTCTTTGAAAGAAGGAATGATGTCAAACAAAATTCCAATTCCTTTTACAAAAACATCCACGTCTTTCAATTCACTTCCTGTATGAATATGCAAACCCTGTATAAACAGATTATTTTTTTCTACACATTCCAAAACGCTTTCGATCTGATCAACAGGAATTCCAAATTTGCTTTTATTGTGGCCGGTAGAAATCTTCAGGTGTCCGCCTGCTAAAATATTGGGGCGCAAACGGATCCCGACAGGATAGGAATGACCAAACTTTTTTCCAAATTTCTCAAGGTTGGAAAGACTGTCGATATTAATATGAACTCGCAGGTTTTTTGCCTCCTCTATTTCATCAAAAGCAATTCCGTTAGAAGTGTATAAAACTTTTTCGGGAGGAAAACCAGCATGCAGCGCCAGTTTCACTTCATTGACAGAACTACAGTCAACATTCGCTCCCAGGGATTTGATATACTTCAGAATATTGATGTTGGTTAATGCTTTCGACGCATAAAAAAACACCACATCCTGGTTGGCAAATGCGTCTTTTAATTTCTGATATTGTTGGGCAATTTTTTCGGCATGATATACATAAACCGGAGTTCCAAATTCATCAGCGATAGCAGCAAGTTGATTGTTCGATAAAACCTCAGACATTTATTAGTTGGATATAAAAATTAGCGCGTAAAGTTAGATGATTAAAAAATATATGAAAGTAAGAAAATAAAAGATAAAGTGGTAAATATAATCCCCGGCTCAAAAGTTTTTCCCAAAAAAGCAACTATGCCGATCGTTCCACATCATCCTTTTTTTCTTCCTTTTTCTCCTCTTGAATTATCTTATCCTGATGTTGGTTTTCGAGGGTAACAGCAGTGCTTGATTTTTCGTCTTCATTTTCTTCTCCCCTTTCAATTTTCGTAGCCTCCGCAATTTCATGGCTCAGAATTTCTTTGATCTTCGGAAGATCATCCGATGAATTAATTCCAAAATAATCCATGAAATTTTTAGAAGTAGCATAGATCAACGGTTTGCCCACTGCATCTTCTCTTCTTCCGGAAATGACGATGAGTTCCTTTTCCAACAATTTCTGAACCGCATAATCGCAATTCACACCACGGATCAGTTCGATCTCTGATTTGGTAACCGGCTGTTTGTAAGCAATGATAGAAAGCGTTTCAATAGATGCGACTGAAAGTCTTTTCAGAAACTTATCGCCATTCAGTTGAGCAATCGTTTTGTGATATTCCTGTTTGGTAAGAAACTGCCATCCACCACCGCTTTGAGTTAAGCCAAATGCAAAAAATTCCGATTCATATTTTTCTTTGATCGCATTGATAGCGGCTTCTACCTGTTGCGGTGTGGCACGATCTTCAATAAATCCCATTGCATTATTGAGCAATTCAACAAGGTCAGTTCCAGCAAGTGGTTTTTCACTTGCAAATATCAACGCTTCAATATGTGGGATTATTAATGATAGTTCCATTGTTGTCAGTTGTCGGCCGCCGGTCCTTTTCTCTTACCCCTTTAACGCTGCCGCACCGCTTACAATTTCTGTAAGCTCTGTGGTGATCGCTGCCTGCCTTGCGCGGTTATAACTTATTTTAAGCGCTTTCAAAAGTTCGTTCGCATTTTCTGTTGCCTTATCCATCGCCGTCATCCTGGCGCCATGCTCACTGGCATGAGAATCAAGGACCGCTTTATATAATTGTGTATTTAGGATTTTAGGCATTAATTCCTGCAACAGCACTTCCTTACCCGGTTCAAAAATAAAATCAGCTTTTGTCCCGTCTTTTTGAGGTTCTGATTTCTTAACCGGTAAGAAAGGTTCTGCCATAAATTTTTGGGTAGCGGCATTTTTAAATTCGCTGTAAACAATATCAACAGCATCCACTTCGCCTTTTGAAAAAGCATCCATTGCATATTTTGAGGCTTCAACGATATGTTCAAAAGTCAGGTCAGAAAAAATGTTCCAGAAGCGGTCAATTACTTTATAATTATTTTTAGAAAAATGCTCGTAGCCTCTTTTTCCAAGTGGAAGAATAGTTACATTTCCCTTTTCAAATTGAGCGGCATATTTTTCTTTGATATCGAGTTTCGCTAATTTGATCAGATTACTGTTGTAGCCGCCACACAAACCACGGTCGCTTGTAATCACAATGAGCAGTACTTTCTCCACTGGCCGTTCCTTGGCAAGTGAAAGGTTAATATCGCCTTCGGCATTTCCCACAATATTGGCCAGCATTTCCTGCAATTTTTGAGCATAAGGCCTCATTTGAATGATCGCATCCTGCGCCCTTCTTAACTTTGCGGCACTTACCATTTTCATCGCCTTAGTAATTTGCTGGGTACTTTGAACGCTTTTTATCCGGTTTCTGACTTCTTTTAACGCGCCGCTCATAATTTTTTCTATTTATGGGCTGCAAAGGTAAGTGAATGAACGTATAAAACCATGCTGTCCCGGCAATAAAAAATGTAGATATTTCCTTAAAAGAAGAGGAATTTTATGGATGACATTTTAAAAATAAGGATGGCTTAAACCTGATCCTCGATCTCTTTAACCATTTCTATAATTATTTCTAACATAAACGTTTAAAAAATATAGATTTTCCTTTTAATTCAAAAATGTTGCTACCCTTGTTGACTGTTTAACAGAAAAGAATGAACGTATAGTAATAATGACAATAATGAAACCTAATAAATCCCAAGAAAAATATTTTTTTATATTGATATTCCATCTAAATTTGTATTGGATATTTTCTCCCTGAAAATTAATATTATCTTCTACACACTACAAATTGAACCCTGCATTCTTTGGTAACAGAATGGATTTATTACAACATACTTGAGTAGTATCGCATAATAAAGAAGAATTTTTTGAAATGATTTTTTTATCGCTGCCCGTATCCTGACTGATTTAAATATCCTTTCTCCTGTTTTCTCACGAAAAAACCACCATACCTGCGCTTAATGCCCTTCGGTAATTAAACAACGGCAATCCATCTCCTTTGAAATGATATTTTATATGCAGCTTATCACGGAAATCCCCGGGAACATACCATCATCTTTTCATATAAAAATTAAATTTTATGCAAGTAAACAATTCCAAATCAACAACCGGCCGTCGTGACTTTTTGGGAACATTGGCCATGGGGGCTGGTGCCATCAGTATCGCATCATTGTCTCTGCCATTACACCTTGCCGCTGAACCTGAAAATTTTTCTTTCGCGCCTGATGAAGATCCGGATGCCTGGTTTAATAAAATAAAGGGGAAACACCGGATTGTATTCGATGTTACTGAACCACATGATGTTTTTCCCTTTGCGTGGCCACGGGTTTTCATGATGACTAACGCAATGACCGGCACGCCCGAAAAAAGTTGCAATGAAGTAGTCATATTGCGGCACGAGGCTATTCCTTATGCCCTGGAAGACCGTTTATGGGCAAAATATAAGTTAGGTGAAATGTTTAAAATCCCGGATCCTGCTACTAAAGAACCATCTGTGCGTAATATGTTCTGGAAGCCAAAGCCAGGTGATTTTTCAGTTCCCGGAATTGGAAATGTGCAGATAGGAATTAATGAGTTACAGGAAAGTGGCGCCATGTTTTGTGCATGTAATATGGCGCTAACCGTTTTCAGCGCGGCAATTGCACAAGGAGCAAATATGGATCCAGACGGGGTTAAAAAAGATTTCCTGTCCGGAGTATTACCCGGTATCCAGGTGGTGCCTTCCGGCGTATGGGCAGTAGGCCGCGCGCAGGAACATGGATGTGCTTATTGTTTTGTAGGATAAGAAAATAAAGGCAAAATCAATGCGCAAAAATATTTTTATCAACCTGGCAAAGGCGCTCTTCCTGATTATTCCCCTGGCCTTGACAAATGATTTCTGTCATGATAAAAAAAGCGATCATAAAAATCCGGGCCCTGTTATCGCTTTAAGTAAAGAATGGAAGGCGCCGGATACCAGCCAGCTTGGTCATACTCAGCAAGACGATCTGATTAGATATGGAAGAGCTTTGATCGTACATACCGCTGAATTTTTTGGCCCGAAGGGGTCAATAACTCATATTTCAAATGGTATGAACTGTGGAAATTGCCATATTGATGCAGGTACCAGGCTTTGGGGTAATAATTTTTCAATGGTTGCCTCCACCTATCCGCTCTACAGAAACAGAAGCGGCAAAATTGAAAATGTGGAAATGCGTATCAATGATTGTTTTGAAAGAAGCCTGAATGGAAAGAAACTTTCTGATTCAGCTAAAGAAATGAAAGCAATGATTGCGTATATCAAATGGATAGGAAGGGATGTTGGGAAAGGGACAAAAACAAAAGGATCAGGTATAGAAAAACTTCCGTTTTTAACCAGGGCAGCAGATCCTGTAAAAGGGCAAATAGTATATGTTACTATTTGCCAAAATTGTCATGGCAAAAATGGGGAAGGAAAATTAGCAGATAACCAGAGAGAATATTTGTATCCGCCGTTATGGGGTAGTAACAGCTATAATGTGGGCGCCGGAATTTACCAGCTTTCAAAATTTGCCGGCTACATAAAAAACAATATGCCCCTTGGAACCACATTTTCAAAGCCGCAACTCACAGCCGAACAGGCCTGGGACGTGGCAGCCTATGTAAATTCACAACCACGACCGTTGAAAAATCTAAGCATGGATTGGCCCGATATATCTACAAAACCGTTGGATTATCCGTTCGGGCCCTACTCGGATAGCTTTTCAAGCAAACAGCATAAATACGGGCCCTTTTACCGGATTGAGCAGGCACATAAAAAGACACCATCCAAATCATCATAAAATTCATTTTAAAATAGTACATCATGAAAAAAATAATTTTAATGGTAAGTGTGCTTACATCACTCGCTTGTTATTCACCTGCACAAAACAAAGATTACAAAGTAGTTTTTGACCTTACCAGTAAAGACACTTTAAATCAACAATCGCTTCTTCGTGAGATGAACCTTATTAAAGCCGGGAATCCGGATGCAAAGGTAGAAGCGGTGATTTATGGACAGGGCCTGGGACTTATAAAAAAAGATGAATCTTCCCAATCTGCCGAAATCCAACAATTGTTGGCAATGAAGGATGTGTCAATCAAAGTATGCGCTCTGGCAATGAAAAGACAAAAAGTTGATGAAAGCCAATTGCTGCCTGGTGTACAAATAGTGCCCGATGGAATCTATGAAATTATTTCAAAACAGCGTGCCGGCTGGGGCTATATAAAAGTTGCGCATTAGAACTTTAAGAACAATGATGCTGTCATTGGGCACGTGTGGCAATAAAAAATCACCTTGGTGAACCCTTGTGCACTCGCCTCTTTGCGCGAAAAAGAACATTTTTTCAGGAATGAAATAGTTACTTTTTTTGAGCAAAAAGAATAGCAGATCATCATTTTTATTCGCTCACTATTCTGTCCTCAAACTCTCTGCAGGATTTGCCAGGGCCGCTTTTGCAGAATGGATCATTACCGTTATTACTGCGGTAAACACGATCACCAAAGCAGATAAAATAAAAGGCATCACCGACAAACCGGGATTGTACGGAAATATACTGAGCCAGTTATGCATAAAATAAAAAGCGATCGGAAAGGCAATCAGTGCCGCAATCAGTGCCAGCCACAAATAGCCAACAGTCACCAGGCTTACAATCTGAGCAATACTAGCTCCCATTATCCTGCGTATACTGATCTCCTTTTGTCTTTGTTGTGTTGTAAAAGCAGTAAGTCCAAGCAAACCAAGGCAGGTAATGATAATTGTAAGCAGCGAGAGAGCAGCAAATATCTTTCCCCGCTTCTGATCCGCTGCATACTGTGAATTAAAATCCTCGTCCAGGAATTTATATTCAAAGGGTAGGTCAGGGAAATATTTTTTCCACGTGTTCCCCAGTTGTGTAATTGATTTTTTCAGATTTCCGGTACTCATTTTCAACTGGATCATATTCCCGTTGGGACCATAAAACAACAACAGGGGGGCGATTGGGTTGTATAACGATTCCTGGTTAAAATCTTTAACTACACCCACTACTTCCAAGTAATTCGAAGACGTGTCTCCGGGAAACTTTACACGCTTGCCAATGGCTTCTTTCCATCCGAAATGCTTTACCATTGCTTCATTTACAATAATGCTGTGCGTTGTATCTGATAGTCCTGAAAAATTACGCCCTTTGGCTATAGGAATATTAAGCGTCGACAAAAAATTTTCGTCAATGCCATAACATTCAACCGCCTTATCTACATAACCACTGTCCGTCTGTATTCTAAAAAGGTTAAAGTTAATATTAGGATTGCCGGGATAGCAATTGCCGGTTCCTACCATCTTTACACCCGATACACTTCGGAAGTCATTATCCATTGCATTGATCTTACCCCGCTCGTCCTGGCCTGTATTTACGGTTACGATCATTACCTGGTCTTTATTAAAACCAACATCTTTCTTTTGCAGATATGAAAGCTGTGAATAAACCACCCACGTGCATATCAGTATGATCATTGAGATAGAGAACTGCAACACTACCAGTGCGCGCCTCAGATTGATATTGCCGGAAGCCTTTGAGAGTGCGCCTTTTAAAACGCTGACAGGTTGAAAAGAGGAAAGATAAAATGCAGGATAACTGCCTCCTGCCAGTCCGGTAAACAAACCGATACCCAGCAGTAAAATAATGTTGAAAGGCTGAAATAATGTGTGTAATGTAAACTCTTTTCCGGATAAAGCATTAAAAAAAGGAACTAATAGCATGGCCAGCAAAAAGCTTAATAATACGGCCAGAAGCGCTGTAATGATTGATTCTCCCAAAAACTGCACGACCAATTGTTTTCTGGAACAACCGGTCACCTTCCGTATTCCTATTTCTTTGGCCCGCCGTGCAGATCTGGCTGTAGTAAGGTTCATATAGTTGATGCTGGCTATCAGTATCATAAAAAAAGCGACAGCTGAAAATATCCAGATATACGACATGCTTCCCAGTTCTTCCGGCTCACGTTCTAACTTCGAATGCAAATGAATTTCTGTGATCGGTTGAACCCCATAATGCATCTTCACATTGAATTTAGCAAACAGCGGAGCCATGTATTTTTCATACATGGGCACCAGCTTTTTATTGAACGCCGCCGCACTGGTACCAGGTTTCAGCAGTACGTAAGTAAAATTATTGAAACTACCCCAGTTGCCATCACCATTCTGATTTTTAGGGAGTGATGACGACCATGAGATCAACATATCAAAACGGATATGAGAATTATGAGGTATTTCCTCGATAACGCCGGTTACTTTATATACATCATACACGGTGCGAAGTGTTTTACCAACCGCGGAAATGTTTTTTCCAAAATATTTATCAGCAAGCGTTTTTGAAATTACAATACTGTTCGGCTCAGTGAGGGAAGTAGCAGGATTACCTTCTATAAACGGGAAAGTGAAGATCTTAAAAACCGTACTATCAGCATAATAGATCTTCGTTTCATAAAAATTATTTTCCCCGTTTTTAAACAACGTTCGTTCCTTACCCATAAACCTCGCCGATTCTTCTACCTCGGGGTAATCTTTTTTCAATGTTTGAGCAAGGGGCGCCTGGGTTAAAGTCCAGTCGGTGTTTTTATCGCGTTCCTGTATATAGGAAACGATCCTGAATATGCGATCAGCTTTTTTATTATAGCGGTCATAGTTCAGCTCGTCACGTACATAAAAGATCAAAAAGAGGCTGAAGGTAATGCCAATAGTAAGCCCCAAAATATTCAGCAGGGTGTACCATCTATCTTTTTTGAAATTGCGGAAAGCAATTTTCAGCAGGTTCTTTATCATGATACGCGTATTGTATTTATAGGAGTTAAATATTGCACCCGGGCTGCTTTTCTGATATATTACGATATTACTATGTTTTAGGTTACAATTTTTAAATATTTATTTTAAATGGTACAATTTTTTTTATTTCGGTATTTGCGTTATCTTATTAAAGTAACTGTACCCTTTAATTGTTGGGCCTTATTGTTGGTATCTGTAAAACTAATTACCCAAACATAAATCCCCTGCAATGAGAGTTCTCCTTTCCAGTAGCCATCCCATCCCTCGCGTATATTATTTGTTTCAAAAACCTTTTCACCCCATCTGTTATAGATAAGCAGGTGGAAGCTCTTTACAGCAAATGGATATTTCACCCTGAAAATATCATTTAGCCCATCACCATTTGGCGTAAATCCTGTAGGCATGAGGATATTACAAAAGCCTGCCGATATTAAAATAGAATCAGTATAAGTTCCACATTGGTTAGAGGCGGTAAGTGAATATATTCCTTCCTTAGTAACCACCAGTGATGCCCCATTGCTTCCATCCTGCCATAAAAATGAGCCGGCGATGCTAACAGAAGGCTGTAAAATATATTGTCCTCCCTCACAAATTGAAGTATCTTTTCCAAGAGTAAAATAAGGAATAGTTGTTTGATGAATCATAATCGTATCCGACGCAGTACAATTATTGATGCCAACCTTCACATGATATTCACCTGCATTCTTTACAACGAATGACGAAGAAGTGCTTCCATCCTGCCAACTATAAACCGCGTTGCTGTTAAAGGCATTCAGAGTGATTAGCTGCCCCTGGCATACCGTCGTATCGTTTCCAAGCCGGACTACAGGCGCAGGATTAACAACCACTTTGATCGCTGCGGTATCTGAGAAGCATTGCTTTTCCCCGCTGGCAACAACAGTATAGGTCGTTGTGTTCAAAGGTGAGGCAACGGGATCAGAAACAGAAATATTGTCTAATCCCTGCGTATTATTAATCCACTGATATCCGGTTCCTCCTGAAGCTTCTAACCGGGTATTGGCACCACTACAAATTGCAACCTCTTTCGCTAATTGAAGGGTAAAAGGATGAATCACATTTATTGAAACGGAGTCTTTATCGCTACATCCGTAAACATTGCTTGCGTAAACCGTGTAATTCGTATTACTAACAGGGGAAGCGATTACCGCAGCTCCACTTGTTGTATTGAGGCCTGCAGAAGGTGACCATGCATAGGTATCTGCTCCCTCCACACTTATAGGAAATGAAGCTCCCTCACATATTGCCGTGTTTTTTGCAGACAAGGTTACTATTGGTTTTGAATGCACCTGCAATAATTTACTTACGGTATCAACACAGCCACTATTATCCACTACCAGTTTTACCATAAAGCTTCCCGGCTGGTTGTATGTTCTGGCAGGAGGATCTTCCTGGTTAACCACTGTTCCATCTTCGAAGATCCATTTCCATGAAGGTGCGCCCGGAAGTAATGTAGTTCCGCTAAATTGAGCGGTGGATTGCTCGCAAATATCCGAAGGTCCGTTTATTTGGCCGCCCAATCCCTGCAAGGCAACAATTTCCATATCTGTTTGCTTTTTGCATCCGGCAGGAGACTGAATCTGCAGGGTAACTTTATAATTTCCCGGAGATCGGTAAGTAAAAAGTGGCGACTCAACATTTGCCGTATCTTTTTGATTACCCGTTCCAAAATCCCAGTGATAAAGCAAAAGAGGTTGATCTCCTTGTCCGGAACCAATGTTCGTGATAACAGGATTGAACTGAACTTCTTTTGGCGCGCAAATCTGAGGAATGCTTTTTAAAGTAACATTTAAAGAATCAATAGAAATTTTATTAGTGAGCTCAACAGATGAAGCGCAGCCATCTGCGTCTTTGGCAATCAGTTTGGGAACATAATTGCCCGGTGTTTTATAATAATGAACAGAAAAAGTATCGCTGGCCTGCGCCAGTGTTCCGTCTCCAAAATCCCATAAATAAGAGGCCGCGTTTTTAGACAAGGCGCTTAGCGTTACCGATTGTGCCGTGCAGGTGCGAACCATGTCAGCGCTAATATTTACCTTATTATCCCTGACAAAAACTGAATCAAGATAAGTTTTCTCAAGCCCGTTATAGCCGGTCACAAAAAGTTTGACCAGATACTTGCCGGGCTTTTCATACACATGGCTCGGTGTGTTCACATTATCAGAAGTAAACCCATCTCCAAAGTCCCATTTGATATGAGTATAATCTACAGAGGTATTTACAAACTGAACCAGGAGGGACGAACAATGAATTTGATCTACAAAGGAAGAAGTGAAAGAAAAGTATGCATTAAAATTCTTCACCGTTATTTTTTCGAAAGCGGTGTCGCCGCAGCCTGTATCCGGTTTTTTTGCAACCAGTCTTATAGTATAATTTCCTGGCTTTGTATAAGTATTCACCGGGTTAAATTCAGTGGAAGTTTGCCCATCACCAAAATCCCATTGATACTGCGTATTATAACTGTTGAAATTATTGGTGTTGTTATAAAATTGAACAGCGGTATTCAAATGAAAATCCGTTCCGTAAGTAGTGAAAGCCGCCTTTGGGCCATTTACAGTAACTATATGAGATACATAGGAAGTGGAGGAAGTGCAACCGCTGGCATCAGTTATCGAAAGGGAAACGTAGTAATTTCCCGGGTTAGAATAAATATGAGAAACAATACCTCCTTTTGTAGTAGTCAATGTTTGCCCATCGCCAAAATTCCACGTCCTGCTGGTAATAGTGGTATTTTGTGCGCTTGATGTGTCTTTAAATGTAAGAGGCAAATGAAAACAAACATTATCAGTGATTATTTCAAAGCCTGCAATCGCGCCTTGAATTTTTATGGGGACAAAATTAGTAGTATCGGTACAATTTAAATATCCCTGAATGATCATCCTGATTGAATCTTTCCCTTGCAAAGGATTGTAAATGGTTCCATAATATAAATTACCGGTTAGATAATTGTAAAGAGAAACAGATGTTCCATCTTTATATTCAGCAGCCAGAAGTACATGGTTATAATAGAAATAATCTTTATTAGGATCCAGATTAGAAATAGTAAAATTAAATTGATCATTCATGCAAAGATTGGAATTGGTAGCATCTAGTACGGGCGTTTGTTTTATAACCACAACAGCGGCAGCCATAGTACTATTCGTGCATTGTCCATTGGAGGTAGTTAAGGTAACGTTGTATTGCGCAGAAGTAGCGTAGTGATGGGTTACTTGTTGCTTGTTATCTGTAAAGGTTTCCGTGCTACCATCACCAAAATTCCATGTCCATTTGGTTGCATATCGGGAATCCTGTTGAAAAGTTATAAGGCCTCTGTCACCATTACAAGTGTTACTTACCTGTGTTATTTGTGGAAATGAAGGTAAAACATGAATATAATCCACCTTAGTTATAGTATCCGCGCAGCCGGTCACATCATTTTGAATAAGTGTGACCGTATATTTGCCCGTATCGGAAAAATAATAATTAAAATCGGACAGCGAGGAAACGCCGCTGTAGCTTCCATTAATGATCCAATTACTATAAAATGGAGTTGAATTAGCACTTGGATGTAATGTGACGGGCGAATTGCCACAAATAGTTGTACTTCCTACCGCTGTAAAGTCTGCTTTCGGCTTTTTTGATACGTGGATACCTAAAGGATTACTTTGAGCCGTGCAACCGCTTTTGGTAGTATAAGTAAGGGTAACGTTGTAGTCTCCCGGGCCAAAAGTATGTGTGGGTGAAAGGTCAGCAGAGGAGGTGCCGTCTCCAAAGTTCCATGTAAAAGAAGCGACATCTTCGTTGTCATACATCGCAAATTGTTTGGTTAAACTCAAACATGCATTCGTATTATAATCTCCTGTTGGTTGGATAATTACGTGTGGTTGGGTAATTATTATCTGCTGTTGCACATTACTGCTACACCCGTTGCTGTCCGTTACAAAAAGAGTAACGGGCCAGTTATTGGAAGAAGAAAAATCATAAGAAGTGTTTTTGCCGACCTGATAATTTCCAAAAAAATACCATTTCGATTCAACCACACCTTTCGTGGTATCTTGAAAGTTTACTGTAACCGGTGGAAAACAATATTTCGGCATCGTAGTTACAAATCCTTTTAGAGAGGGTGGTTCTTTTACTTCTACTTTTTTGGTAACCGTTTCTGCACATTCTCCAAATTGATTGTTCAATTGAATGGTATGTTCTCCGGCAGTTGAAAAAGTGTAATAATATTTTCCATAATAATAGGGATAAAGAATTTGTCCATCTACCAGTATGGTAAAAGAAGTAGGTGCCGGAGTGCTCGTGTTTGTAATTTCAATCTGGGCATTCTTACAAATGATATCCGGAACGTTTAGCTGCGAATTAAAATTCCCCACATTCAAATACGAAGTTTTTACTAAAGAACTTTTGCATCCATTGGGATTTTCAATAGCAAGACTGACGGTGTAATTTCCTTTTTTGCTAAAAACATGTGTCGGTTCTTTTTCTGTTGATGAAACGCCGTCTCCAAAATCCCAGGTATATTTCAATGGCCCTTCCCCCTCGCTTTTATTGATCATCTGTACCGGGTCTGGCTGAAAACAGATGAAGGTTTTATCGGCTTCAAAATCCGCTTTCACACCGGTAAAAACTTTTATGATATTATTTATCGTTTTACTGTTGGTGCATCCATGATTATCGGTTACCGATAATCTCACAGATGGCTCCTGTGCCGTTAAATAGACGTGAGAAACACTGGCTGAATAACTATGCTCCGTATATCCATCACCAAAATCCCACAGATAATCTGCAATGGTTCCTTCATCAGCGGTTGCTTTGGCAGAAAAAGGAACCGGCTCAGGCGTACAGACTTTTTCAAGAGAAGATGAAAAATCAACCTCTGGCTTTTTATAAACGGTTATGGTTTGTGAGCTGCTGGAAGTTTGATTCCCATCGGTAACGGTAAGTGTAACAAGATATTTCTTTGGTTCTAAAAAAACAGCCCCCGGGTCTTTTAAAGCAGAGCCATTCCCATTGCCGAAATCCCATAGATAAACTGCGGAAGATGAAGCGGAAGATGTATTAGTAAAGCGAACCGTTAAAGGAGAACAGCCTCCTGTTATATCCGCAGTAAAACCAGAGTTCACCTGTGCTTCTGTTGGAAGCCATGTACCCAGCAAACAAATGAAAACTAATAAAAGTTGTTTTTCAAAGGCTGGTCTCAAGATTAGTTCCGGTTTTATTTGGCCGTAAAATACTTCGTTTAAAATTTATTTCAAAAAATAAATCTGCTCTCCTTAAGGATGGAGTATGAAAAAACAGTACTTACTAAAAGCTGCTGGTGCCGTATAGCAAACTTTACTCAAAAAGGTAATCTCCGAATCTATAGGAATTACCTGTCGCTGTCATGTCATTCAACTGTTCATAATTAATTTGCAGCGGCAGTTTTGTTTATAAATCCGGTCAGTCAGGATGCCTCATAAAGCGTTCTTCCCGATAAAAAGGTTCGAATGAGGAAACACATTGAGCACAGGATTTGTGGTGTTTGCAATTCATTGTTTTGATATTTTCCATTTAATTCTAATAACTTTTGTATGAAAAAAGTAGCCATTCTTATTCTAAGCTTCTTAACAGTGTGTTATTGTTCTGCCCAACAAAACGATTGGGCTTCTGTTGAAAAAGTATTCGGCAAATAAGGAACAGTTCAGGGCGACGTTTTTAAGATCAGCTATCTACGGACGGATCTGACAGTAAAAGTAAATGGCTTTACTGTAGCGCCAGGGTTTGCACTTGGCTCATGGATTGGTTTTATGAGTATGAACAAAAATATGCGCATGGATAAAACGAAAGAAGGAGATGCGACAACAATGATGGGCGATCTTGTTCTTTTAGACACAGAGGTTCCCGAAGTTCTAAAAAAACTTGTAGAAGCTGGCCTTAAAATAACAGCAATTCATAATCACCTGATCAATGAAACTCCTAACGTGAAATATGTACATTTTTCAGGAAGCGGTGATAAAGTTAAGCTTGCAGAAGCAATTAAATCTGTACTCAGGCTGTGGTGCTGGCTACGTTAATATTTTTCAATTTCAGAGCCCGGATCATTATAAACAAATTGCTGCTATTCCAACAAGAAATGGAGCAAGAACCGCTTTACTCATTCCTCAATTAAACCTGTTCCTTGTTTGTGAACCTGCTGCTTTCAGGCACAATGCAGATCTGCTCGTTTATAGGATTGCTAAATAATTTTTATGCGTTCATCAGCTTAATCAAAATACTCCTTTAATGATTATTATTGCTTACCGGATGATCATTTTTTAATTCAGTTGAACTGTCTCTGATTTGATTATCGAACCATCCTTAGCAACCATTTTTTACCATTCCCGAAGGGCATCTGTGGATTTTTTTGACCAATTTTCACACAAATATTCCGGCCCAATGAATATGGATGAAAATCATTGAACATTTTCAAATACCTCTTAGCATCTTTTAAGAAAAGGAAAAAGTCTTTATTTCATGTTATCTGTCAATCCTGTTTTATTCTACTTATTACCATCCTGGTCATGGGCAAAAGAGACAAAATAATATTGGGAAAAATCAATACTTTCTTTTGTCAGAAATAAGGAATGCAAATTGTATTACAAAAAACCGGTGCATTTTATAAAAGAGTAAATCAGTAAATAATGAATCAGAATTCAATAATTGGTACAATTGAAAACCAGGGGTGGCTGGGAAAAACCGGCAGTGTCATTCAGCCTGCTATCATTAAAGCATTTGAAGCAGGTGGAGATACCGGCCTGAAAATTAAAAACTTTCTACATGGCACCTGGCTTGGTCATCCCTTACATCCGGCATTGACTGACATTCCGATTGGCGCCTGGACAACAGCAGCAGTTCTTGATAGCATAGAACTTGCCGGAAATGATAATTTTAAATCCGGTGCAGATGCCGCTGTTGCCATAGGAATTGCTGGTGCATTAGGCGCTGCAGTTACGGGCTTGACAGACTGGACAGGAACCACCGGAAAAAAACAAAAACTTGGTCTTATGCATGCTTTGTTGAACATTACAGCTACCGGCCTTTATGTAACGTCCTTAATATTGAGGCGAAAACCGGAAAGCCGTAGAGCATCCATATGTTGTTCAACGGCTGGTTATGGTGTAATGACTGCTGCGGCGTGGCTTGGTGGTCATCTTGTTTTCAATGAACAAATAGGAGTAGCTCCTGCAACTACTCCCATCCCCTATCCTTAAGATTTTGACGCGGTTGCCTGAAAGTGAATTGGTAAAAACGATCCATGCAGATCAGTGTAATCCGTGGAAAACAATCAGTGGCAAAAATCTCCATCTCTCTCATTTACTAAAATGTTTCAGGGATGTGGCAATCTCCTATCTCCTCATGATCAAAATCGCATTTGCTACTTTCCTTTCGCCAAGATGATCATATTTCTTATTATCTGTCGGATGACTTACTACCCCGTTTTCCGGCTCGCCGCTTACCCACATGGTGGTAGAACCGCCGCCATCAAAGTTCAGCGCCGACACACATTTCAATGCCTTGAAAAGCTTCGCAAATTCGGCAATCGTAAAACCTGCAGATTCTTTGGCATTTCCATCTACCGCCACCAACAGAAGATGATGATCTTTAGTGAACCCTATGCCTGTTCTGCTATAGCGCGTATCATTGAATTTATGTGCCTGCTGAGGCACTATCCTGCTATTCCTTACTAATAAAGGCCCCGCCGAAATAATGGTAGGAATCTTATAGCGGTTCTGTTCCCAGCGGGTACCGGCCGGCTTGATAATAATGTTCACGTGGCTTCCGCTGACCGCCAAAGCAGCGGTATCAAGCCATGGAAGAAACAACGTGCCATTAAGCTCGTCATGAGTTAGATTGACAACGCGGCCGTCAACTTTTAAAAAGCAGACAGAGCCGCCTATATGCGTATTAAAAAAATTGCCATTGACCGCGGCTATCGCATTGCCGGTTTTCCCGAATTGACTGACGGGTTCCAACAAAGAATCATTGTATGCAATCCTTATTTTAAGAGTCGTATCAGCGGGATCAAGGTTGATCACATTTATATTCTCCGGGGCATGGAATAAGGAGGAGAAATACCCGTGAGATAATTGAACGCCCGGGCTGATCTCTGTCGTAGACCAGCCTGATCTTACTTGTTTTTGTAAGGTGCTGCAACCGGCTATGCCTAAAGCCATAACGGCAAATAAGCAGGCCCTCTGAAACGTATGTTTTATCACACCCGGTAATTTCTTTTTATACATTTTAGCTTTTGTAAATGAAGATATACTGTTATCTCAACAAATCGTTGGTAAAAAATGACCACACAAATTCACAAAAAATATTGTTATTAAAAAATGGTTAGGGCATGTCACTACTCCCCGGTGAAAATACAAAACAGTTATCCTCCTCCCAACCCATCCCACAAAAACTCCTCAATCATGCTAAATAACCTACATTAGCGGCCTGGCTTTTAAGTCCCATTCAATAAATGATCAGTTTAATTATTAGTATTCTTTGCAGTGTTTCTGTTGGTGTTTTATTTAAATATATCAAAGCCAAAACACAGGTAAACATTTTCCTTATTACCATCAATTATTTATGTGCCATTTTTGCAACTTACATCTGTTTTCGACCGGAAATTGACTTTAGCCACGTCGCTTATAATAGCTATACCATTTCACTTTCTGTATTACTTCCCCTGGTATTTATTTTATTGAGCCTGTCAATACACCATTCCGGAATTATAAAAACCGATATTGCCCAGCGTATCTCACTGGTGATACCGGTTGCCTGCTCTTACTGGATTTTTAATGAAACTATTCCGGCGTTTAGATGGATTGGAATCATCACCGGGTTTATTGCACTTTTTTTCATTTTAAATAAAGGCAGGAGCTCCAACAGAACCAACCCTGTTTATTTAGTACTTGTATTTTTAGGATATGGCATTATAGATGTTTTATTTAAAGAGGTCGCCTTACAAAGAAGCATTCCCTATACCATTGCGCTGTTCCACATTTTTTGCGGCTGCTTTATTTTTGCTTCTCTCATCACCGTTGTATCGTTTATTAAAAAGAAGATGGTTATCCAAATAAGTACGGTTCTTTATGGTCTTTTGCTCGGACTCTTCAATTTCTTAAACATCTATTTTTATTTGAAGGCACACCAGGCTTTTGCAAAAACCCCAACCACCGTTTTCGCAAGCATGAATTTTGGAGTGATCCTGGTGGGCACTTTGATCGGCGCCTTTTATTTTAAAGAAAAACTCTCCAAAAAAAATATGCTTGGATTGGTATTAGCAGTCATTGCAATCATTCTGGTTGTTCTTTCTCAATTGGGCAAAATATAAACGACATTATTATCAGTGGTCTATGGCTTGTCAGCTTGATCTTTTTTTCTGCCTCATTGATCCTTCGCATGTCTTTTGCAATATGAACAGTATTATGTAGGGTTTGCTCAAAAACTCCCAGGAATCGATTTTGTCATATTATCCACCTGAAGGAATTTTTCAAGATAGGTTTTAAGAAAAATATCCGGACACAAGTGCCTGCCTCGTTAATTTAACGAGTTTTAGCATTAAAGCTATCGCAGCAATCCATGAAGTACTGGTTGAAGATAGCTTAGCTCTTGTCTTGTTCAATCCATAAGGTACTTTTGCCTGACCAAATTTTCCTTCAACTGGATTGCGCTCGCCAGGACTTAGATGAACTTTCACTGCCTGTCCGAAGGTCGCCCAGGTGGCTTGGCAATTAACTTTATATCCAAAAGTGTGAGCTGCCGCCAATGGTTCTATACAAACCGGGGGCAACGGAGGAAGATATACCTTGAGTGGTAGCTTGTTTACCTTAAAACAAAATGCTTCCAAAGACGCTTCTTTCCAGGCTTCAGGAGTAACTTTTCATTTGGTTAAAACAGTACTGGCAACTATTGTAATGAAAAGCAATAGGCTTTAATTAAATTTTATTTTTTCTGCCAGAGGAAAAACGTTACTGTTATTACAGGATCCCTGAACAAGTTTTACGACCTTTTGCCTCTATCCCGATCTTGACAGCGCTTTTTACCCATAGCAGAAAAACTGGCAGCTATATAAAGCCACCCCGATCAAAATACAGACAGTACCATTATATTTGTTGTTTGTATTGCTCATTATACCATTTCAACAATGCATGAACAATTACCATTCATGCTGGCCCTTGTTGCAGCCATCGTGCTCATCGAAATGCTGGCAAGAAAGCTACGGATCGCTTACCCTGTATTACTGGTTGTGGCCGGTTTGTTCATCAGCTTTATACCGGGCTTGCCTAAAGTGCAGGTGGATCCAAACATGATATTTTTTATTTTTTTACCACCGTTATTATTTGAAGCATCATGGAACATTTCATTTAAAGAAATGAAAAAATGGTGGCGCATCATTAGCAGCTTTGCTTTTTTGGTAGTGCTCTTTTCTGCATTGGCTGTTGCCATCTTTACCAACTATCTTATTCCGGGTTTCACCATTGCATTGGGTTTTTTACTGGGAGGAATTGTCTCGCCACCTGATGCAGTAAGCACAGGAGCTATTATGAAATTTGTAAAAGTTTCCAAATCCACCGCTGCCATTCTTGAAGGAGAAAGCCTTTTTAATGATGCCTCATCACTCATTATTTTCAGGTTTGCCTTGGTAACAGTAGGTACAGGCCAGTTTATTTTTCAGCAGGCCATAACCAGTTTTTCATGGATGGTAATCGGGGGCATTGGAATAGGGCTCATTTTTGGATGGCTGTTCATGCAGGTGCATAAGCGATTGCCTACTGATGCTTCTTCCGATATTGCTTTCACATTGATTGAACCTTACTTTCTCTATTGGATTGCGGAGCATTTACACAGCTCAGGCGTATTGGCTGTAGTGGCAGGCGGTTTGTTTTTGGCAAACAGGCAGCTTGAGTTCTTATCCAGCGCCAGTCGCCTAAAGGGATACAATTTTTGGGAAGCTTTTATTTTTATTTTGAATGGAATTGTATTTATGCTTATTGGCCTGGAACTGCCTCAGATAGTTGAGGGCCTGCGTGCTGATGGTATCCCATTGACCACAGCTATCAGGTACGGCATTTGGGTAACCGTCATTTTAATAGCAGCAAGAATGATCAGTTCATACGTGGCACTGATTGCAACAATCATTTTCAGGCCCGGTGTAGCAAATGCCATGCGCAACGGACGAAGAAACTGGAAACTGCCCTTACTATTAGGCTGGACTGGAATGCGCGGTGTAGTCTCTCTCGCCGCTGCTTTAGCCATCCCTGTTACCATGCAGAATGGCACGCCCTTTCCTTACAGAAACCTGGTACTCTTTATTACATTTATGGTTATCCTGCTAACGCTGTTATTGCAGGGCCTTACCTTGCCTTATTTTATAAAACGGTCTAGACTTTTTGAGGGTACGAATGACACTCCTGAAGAGGAGGCCCGATTGAAGTTAAGAGAGGAGCTGGCTCTTTTTACAGTCAGGCTGCTGAAACAAAAACAAGAACAGGGCTTATACAATGATCCACATTTACTGCGAATGGTTGCACAGTGGGAGGATAAGATTAAAGAGCCGGAAAACTTTACAATAACGGCGGAGGGAAAACTGCATTATTTAGAAGTGCTCGAAAGCCAACGGCAGTTCTTAGCAAGGTTAAATAAAGACCCTCAATTAGACGAAAGTGCCGTCCGCTGGCAGCTTTACCAGATTGATCTGGAAGAAGAACGCATTAACCAGCTTTAATGGCACCCGCTGATGGAAAGAATTAACCGAAGCCGGCAGAATCCTTAAATTTGTATCAGCTCAGAATCGAACATGATGGCAGGCAATTATACAGAGGGATTAAAAAATCAACTACCATCATATGAGTTTCGCTAAGTCTGCCAATAAATATTATCAGATAAAAAAATTGCAATAAGTATGAAGAAAATAGGTTTTTTATCTTTTGGACATTGGGCTAACCATCCCTCTTACAAAGTGCGTTCTGCAGCCGATTCTCTGTTACAGTCTATTGATCTGGCTGTTGCTGCTGAAGAGACCGGTATAGATGGTGCCTATTTCCGGGTACATCATTTTGCAGCCCAGCTCGCATCGCCATTTCCTTTGCTTTCTGCCATCGGCGCCAAAACCAGCAGGATAGAAATTGGAACAGCTGTTATTGATATGCGCTATGAAAACCCGTTGTACATGGTGGAGGATGCCGGTGCCGCTGATCTGATTTCACAGGGGCGCCTGCAATTAGGAGTCAGCAGGGGTTCACCCGAACAGGTAATCGATGGCTGGCGTTATTTCGGGTATAAGCCAGGTGATGGGGAGGATGACGTAGCAATGGGCCGTCGCAAAACATTGGAATTCCTCGATAAACTGAATGGTGTTGGATTTGCCAGGCCTAATCCCAATCCAATGTTTCCCAATCCACCCGGGTTGTTGCGTCTGGAACCCTGGTCTGAAAGGTTGCGGGAACGTATCTGGTGGGGAGCCGGTTCTAATGCAACCGCTGTATGGGCTGCCGAACATGGGATGTTCCTTCAAAGTTCTACCCTAAAGGAAGACGAAAGTGGAAAACCTTTTCATGTGCAACAGGCTGAGCAAATCAGGTTATACAAAGAAGCATGGATGAAAGCAGGTCACCAGCGCGAACTTCGGGTTTCAGTGAGCCGGTCGGTTTTTGCCCTGGTAAATGACCTGGACCGTCATTATTTTGGACAGGAAGCAGAGCGAAGCGACCAGGTTGGTTTTATAGAAAAAAATAAACGCGCCATTTTCGGAAGAAGTTATGCCGGCGAACCCGCTCAGCTCATAAAGGAACTTGCCAAAGATGAAGCTATCAGGGAAGCTGATACACTTCTTTTAACGGTACCCAACACACTGGGTGTTGATTACAATATACATGTGCTGTCGGCCATTTTAAAATATGTTGCACCTGAATTAGGCTGGCGCTAAGTATTTAGGGGTTGTATAAAGGTCTCTTCCAGCTATTGCTTTTTCTACTTTGAAGCAGAAATCTTCTTATTATATAAAAATGTTTCTTCTGTAGCAGCGTCTTTTGCTTGACATAATCCGTTTACAAAAAGCGCAAAATATAACGCGATGTGGTCCACAAAGCGATCAAACATAAGGTAGCAACGATTCAGCAAAACCCGTTTTGGCCATTTATCTATAGCATCATCGGCATACCTATTGCCGCAGGTATTTTATATCCTTTCACCGGATTCTTATTAAACCCACTGATTACAGGGCAGCAATGGCTTTGAGTAGTGTGAGTGTGGTAGCAAATAGCTTACCATTGAAATGGCTGAAACGCTAATCATGGTCTAATAAGTCAAATAAGTATAACTCTTTTCTAAAATTGTGTAACACGACCGAAGACACATTTAGGAATTTTGCATCATTAAATTAATCAATAGATGAAAACAATAGAAGTAAAAACAAACATTATGTGTGGCTCTTGTATAGCCAAAGTAACACCGGCACTGAATGAATTAGCAGGTGAAAATAATTGGAAGGTAGACACTTCAAATCCAAAGAAAGTATTGACAGTAACTACTGAAAACCTGGATGAAAAAGACGTGATAAAAACAGTCGAAAAAGCTGGCTATAAAGCCGAAAGCCTTTCGTAATACTGCTTCAAATTTAATTAAAAGGATGGTGGGTTTATGATCCATGAATTGATTTAAAAGAAAAACAATGAAAAGAATATTTGGAATAATATCATTTGCAGTTGCGGTTGCTTTTAATGCAAATGCACAAGATGAGCATCACCACATAGCGGACACCATACAACCTGCAATGCAGATGACTGATACAATGCAGATGGACCACATGAATATGCACGAGATGGATTCTGGTAAACCGATGAACCATCATATGAACATGAGTAATGCGTATTCGCTTCATCTGCCAATGAGCCGGAACGGTTCAGGAACGGGCTGGCTGCCAGATGCCTCGCCGATGTATGGCTACATGTTTCATTCACCCAAATGGATGTATATGCTTCATGGCAATTTCTTTCTGCGCTATAATAACCAGGATTTTACCAACAAAGGCTCCAGGGGCAACAGTGAAGTGGATGCACCCGACTGGCTCATGTTTATGGGACAAAGACAGGTAGGGAAAAATGGCTTATTTCATTTTAGCACCATGATTTCTTTGGATGCTCCTTTGGGGGGTAGCAGCGGCTATCCTTTATTGTTCCAGAGTGGCGAAGCTTACAAAGGACAGTCAATTGTTGACCGGCAGCATCCTCACGATCTGTTTTCGGAATTATCAGTAAGCTACTCACAGGCCTTATCTCAAAAAGCAGATGTATTTATGTATGTAGGTTACCCCGGAGAACCCGCTTTAGGTCCGGTAGCTTTCATGCACCGTCCCTCTGCAATGGACAATCCCGATGCCCCCATTTCTCATCACTGGATCGATGCGACACATGTTACTTTTGGTGTAGCTACAATTGGCGTTCGCTACGGCCAATTTAAATTAGAAGGCTCGTCCTTTACCGGAAGAGAACCGGATGAAAACAGGTACAATTTTGACAAGCCGCGTTTCGATAGCTGGAGCGGCAGGCTTTCTTTCAATCCATCGAAAAACTGGGCTTTGCAGGTGTCCCGTGGGTTTATTAATAATCCTGAAATACTGCACGGCGACGAAGATGTAAACCGCACCACCGGGTCGGCGATTTATAGTAAACCTGTTGGAAACAACAGCACGGTGAATGCAACTGCAGTTTGGGGAATGAACAAAACTGCAGGCCATGATGCAGAAAATGCTGCACTGGTGGAAGCAGAATGGAGAAGAAACAATTTAGCCATACACGGCCGCTATGAATGGGCGCAAAAAGGAATAGAAGAACTTTCTTTAGATGAAAATACTTTTGGACACGATGCCGTCTTTGCGGTCAATGCGGTAACCATCGGATTTAACTACGATCTGCTCAAGATCGGTCAAACAAGGCTGGCGGGTGGAAGCCAGATAACATTCTATCAAGCCGATAAAAGGTTAGATGCTTTATATGGAAAAAATCCAATGGCAGTTGAAGTTTACTTACGCTTGTATCCGTCAATGATGATGGATAGGAAAAAGTAGTTAATCAGGATTGAAGGTTGTCCTGAAGGCGAATCTTCAATATTTGTTGATTTACTGTGCGACATCATTTATTTTTTCCAGCCCACTGCTGCAGATTGGTATCATCAAATAACGAAACAAAGCCCTACTTATTTTCTTCCGCAGTTAAAGTATAGTATCCCCATTTAGCTCCCTCACATAAATATTTCTATAAGCCACCTGCGTGCCGTGGGCCTGCAATTCTATCTGTTCACTTTGAAAAAGAGGCAGAGAGCGGTCCCAATAATTTTCCAGGGGTACATGATCCGTTACCAGCACGCCATTTAAATAAACCGTTACCGTGTCGCCTTTCATTATTATATGAAAACGGTTCCATTCGCCGACTTTATTGTCAGCAACGGTAAGTGGTTTACTTTCATATTTTTGATTGTTATACAAACCTCCGGAACCCACCTGCGCGCCAACATCTCTCCTGCTCGTGTCCCAGATCTGCACCTGTGGCGTTCCGCGCAAATAAATACCGGCATCGCCTTTGGCTGTAATCTTCCAATCTACATACATTTCAATATCGCCGTATTTTTTTGTCGTTGCCAAATTGTTGCCATGACCTGTAAAAATCAACAATTCGTCTTTTGCTATCCAGTCCCCCTTCGCTTTTTCGTTGGCTGAATCCTCCGCTGCCTTTAACGCTGCGGCTGACATTTTAGCCCTGGTAACGGGATTTCCAAGCAGCGCTTTCCAGCCGGTAAGATCGGTCCCATTGAATAAACTTACAAAGCCATAATCATAGGGCATTTTCAAAAGGTGTTCTTGTAACCTGCTTGCCAATATCGCACTATCTTCTCCATCGATCAGCGGCAAAGCCTCTTCAAGCGCCTGTCTTACAACGGGCCCTTGAAGATGCTCATCTGCCAGTGCGAGACGGGTAACAATTACAGCGGCACGGGAAGAAACTTCCGGGTCTTTTAATGATTTACTTACGAATACGAAACTGCTGAAACCGGGAATACGAGAAGCTTTCCATAAAATATCCCGCTTCTGCAACAGGTTGGCAGCCTTATCCATTTCATCCTCCAATGCCAGCAGTTGCTGCACCGGATTTGATGCAGATGCCGCTACCGTTTTGTCCTGTGGCAATGCAGGCAGGGAGGCATTTGCAAGGTGAACAGCGGAACTATCCGTCAACAGTTTCAATTGTGATTGAATGAAAATTCTGGCATATTCAGTTTTGACAGAAGATGAATATTTCTTCAATAAGGTGACCAACGGATTTCTTTTAGTCGGATCCAGGGCCGCCCTGTCTACATAAGCATTGATGGCATCAGTTGTCTTTACTTTCAGGGAATCATCGTCGAGGAGTTTTATTGCTGTTTTCCAGTCGCGTTTTTTCCAAGTATCCATGACCGTTAGTGCCTTATCCGTTTCAGCGCTGTGCTGGTAAGGAAAAACGTCAATCGTTGACAAAACCTCCCGGTTATTTTTTTGTGCATCAGTAGAATAAGCAGTTAACAATGCAAACAATCCGATCAATAAAAACCAAAAATATTTTTTCATACAAATTATTTTAGGGGTATAACTATCAATTTTTTCAGAGATGCCATGGCCCACGCATCGGCGGGTTAATCAAATAATTAGCTTCGTTGTCATTAATGAACAATTGGGTGTCCGGATCAAAGTGTAAGGTCCTTCCAAGCTGCAAGGCGATCTTTCCCAGGTTAACGATGGTGCACGACCGGAAACCGTTCACTTCATTCAGGGCAAAAGTCTTCCTGTATTTCACCGAGTCCAGAAAGTTGGTAACCTGTGGCTCGGGATCAGGCATCAGGGACAGCTTTTCTTTCAGGTTTGGAATATCTGATGTAAAACCTTTAAACAATTTTCCTTTCGGTCCTTCGATGTAGGCCGCATCCGGATCTTTTGCTTCTCCGTCTAAAACTATTTTGCAACCATCGGCGTAAGTAAAAGTGAGTTTACGGAAAGTGCCGACTGCGTCCCAGTTTTGTTGCTCCGCATCCACTTCGATCAATACGGGACTGGTATTGTCTTTCCCTAAAAAATATTGAATGGGGTCAATATAATGCTGGCCCATATCGCCAAGGCCGCCTCCATCATAATCCCAATAACCCCTGAAAGTCTGATGCACCCGATGTGGATTGTAAGGCTTATATGGAGCGGGGCCCAGCCATCTATCATAATCCAGTTCCGGTGGAACAGCCACTTTTTCCAGGTTCGTTTTGCCTACCCAATAAAATTTCCAGTCAAACCCTGTAGTCTTGCTTACCGTCACGGTTAACGGCCAACCGAGCAGTCCCGAATCTACCAGTTTTTTAATGGGCCGCACGGTTGTACTCATGCCATAAAAAATATCTTCAAATCTGAACCAGGTGTTTAACCGGAACATTCTTTTATTTTGTTGCACCGCTTCGATCACGCGCTTTCCTTCGCCTATCGTTCTTGTCATTGGCTTTTCGCACCAGATATCTTTTCCGGCGTTTGCCGCATCAATCGAAATAAGGCTATGCCAGTGAGGCGGTGTTGCAATATGTACAATATCCACTTCCGGTAAACTTACCAGTTCACGGTGATCATGAAATGTTTTTACACCACCACCTATCATTTTTGCAACCTGGTCTAAATGATTTTTGTCTACATCGCAAATCGCTACTACGCGTGTTCCGGCATAGGGAATATGGCCACGGCCCATCCCGCCTACGCCTACAATGCCCTTGGTCAATTGATCACTTGGCGCCAAAAAGCCGCGGCCCAAGACATGTCTGGGAACGATATAAAAACCGGTAGCTATGGCAGCGGCGTTTTTAATGAACCGGCGGCGACTGTTTTTTTGTGAAGATGTCATGGTAAAAGTTATTAGTCCGTAATGGATGTTCCGGTAAATATAATGAAAAGGTGGTAGTAAAAAGCAGGACGGCTGATCTTTTAGTCTGCAGGGATGGTGAGTGTGAAACGGCAGTCAGGGCATAGAAAATTGTGCCAGTGATGAAGTTTTTGATGCGCCTGCCAATGACACATTAAGGCGGATTATCAACCAGTTGCTAATTGTACTTTTTTGCAAGCCGGTATAAAGCCGCCTTTTCTCTTTGTTTGATTTGTTCTTCATATTTCTTCGTCCCCTGTTCTACATAATCACTTCCTTTACTAAGCATATCGTAATAAGCTCTACAGCTTGTGCCTTTTATACGTTTATTTATTTTACCGCTTTTATGACGTCAGGGTGATAATACACCAGCTTACAAAATGCTTGTTACCGGGAAACTTCGACATATCCACACCTGTTTCTCCTATTAACCTTAACAAGGTATAATCGTTTATGCCTAATGGCACGAATAATAAAAATTAGTTTTTCCATAAAAGGATGCTATTCCCTGTTGTAAATCTCCGGTGGCTTCTCCGGATAAAATATGACCATTTGTATCAATTAAATAATTGCCGTACAAATTGGGAATTATGGCCGTCAAGAAAATCACCTGCAGCAAACATGTTTCCTGAAGACGTACCGCTAATTTTACTTATAAAGAAAGAAAGCAGTGAACGTCATTTACTATCTAAACTTCCACCGGCTCGTTCTTTTTCATGCTCTTTTTCACATTTTCCCTGTGCATCGTTCCCCATTCACTTAATGACTGCAACACGCCGTTCAATGTTTCCGCATATGCAGACAATTCATATTCAACGACCACCGGCGTACCGGTGAATACATTCCGGCTCACAAAGCCATTCAGCTCCAGATCTTTTAATTCTGTAGAAAGAACCTTGGCAGAAATGCCGTCTATCACCCGCTGAAGTTCATTGAATCTTTTGTTGCCGTCCCTTAAAGCGACGATAATGCGCAATTTCCATTTTCCACCAATCACATAAAGTGCATCTGCAATCGCATTCAGCGTTGCCTTACACTGTGTTGCTGAGGGAGGAGCCTCCTGCTTAATTTTTAATGTAGCCATAAAATTGTTTTAAAGTAACCCAAAGGTAACTACTTACCTTTTGTATAGTGATTACCTTTTGTAAGTAAAGGTATATAATTTTGCATTATCAATTTAAAACAATAAAAAAAAATTATGGCAAAGACAAAATGGTTACTCGACCCAATGCATAGTGAATTGCAATTTAAAATTAAACACCTGATGATTAGCAACGTATCAGGCGCCTTGAAAAACTTTCAGACAGAAGTAGAAACTGAAGATGAAGATTTTAGCACCGCAGAAATTAACCTGATCGCACAAATGGATTCTATATCTACCAATAATGAACAACGGGATGCGCATTTGCGCAATTCTGACTTCTTTGAAGTAGAGAGATATCCTGAACTGAAATTTCAATCAACAAAAGTTGAAAAGACAGATAGTGATACTTTCGCTTTGTATGGCGAATTAACCCTCAAAGGCGTAACGAAACCAGTGAAGCTGAATGTTGAATTCAACGGACGAACCAAAGACCCATGGGGCAATGAAAGAGCCGCCTTTACTGTTACCGGTAAAATTAACCGGACGGATTGGGGGGTAAACTTTAACAGCGTAATGGAAACCGGCGGTGTTATGTTAGGTGAAGATGTAAAGATTAATAGTGAATTAGAGTTTGTGAAACAAGAGGTAGCTGTACTTGTTTAATCCTGGTTGTAAGGTTGCCAATCTTAAAGATGGACGCTCTCAGGCAAAAGTGAGCTAATGAAGGCTGGCAACCTTATCGATCAGTTGATAAATAAAATTTTCAAAAATAAAAACAGAGATTATGTCAGTCAAAAGAAAACTTATAAAAATAAATACGCCCGAAGGGCAGCCTGGTTTTTTAGGCCCGGGCCACATAGCACGCCCTGTAATTACCGGCAGTTTTTCTGACAGCGATCCTTTTATTATGCTCATGGATGATATGCTGGATAAAAAAGACAATGAGCCGGTTGGCGGACCGCACCCCCATGCTGGTTTTGAAACGGTCTCTCTTTTGTTAGAAGGTGAAATGGGTGACGAGGGTCATAAAATGAAAGGAGGCGATTTTCAAATGATGACTGCCGGCAGTGGCATCGTTCATACGGAAACCATTGAAAAGAAAGCCAAAATGAGGTTGTTGCAACTATGGCTAAATCTTCCAAAGAAAGACAGGGCAGCTGTTCCAAGGCTTCAGGAATTACCTTTGGAGCGCGTGCCTGCATTATCCGAGCACGGGGTGGCCATTAAATTGTACAGCGGTTCTTTAGCTGGCCTTACCTCTCCGGTTCAAAACTATTCGCCAATAATAGTAGCTGATATTACGATAGACGCAGGTGCCAGTACTGTTTTGCAAATTCCGGCAAACTATAATACATTCCTCTATATAATTGCTGGTAACGTAAAAGTTGGCGATGAAAAGGAACAATTGAGTGAAGATCAGGTAGGTTGGCTGGATTTGTTTAATGATGCTGCGCAAAGCGATCTGCAATTAACTGCGGGTGAAAAAGGAACTCGTTTTGTTCTTTATGCAGGAGAACCGACCGGTGATAACATCGTTTCTTACGGTCCCTTCATTGCTGACAGTTCGGAAGACATTCAAAGGCTATACCGGGAATACAGGCAAGGTAAGATGAAACACATTTCTATGGTTGCCGGGAATCAGAATTTGTGACAAATCTGATCCGGTGCCGCTCCCGAGCAGTTCTCCCGACCGTCCAGAGACCTGTCCGAGAGGGGGAGATTGGATCGCATCTGCAAAAGGAGGAAAATAAGAATCCGGGATATTTTTGGCTCACTGTAATTGGTGTAGACCGCCGGCATTTTGCAAAGGATAAGGCCGGAAAGGCATTTACGCAAAGCCACGAAGCACACAAAGTTGCACAAAGAAATAATGTTTCTTCTTCGTGAACTTTTGTCTTTGTGGCTTCATGGGAAAAGAAAGTTGGCAAACCGGGCAACTTACACAAAATCAAACCACCAGCTTTTCGCCTTATAATCTTCCACAGGTGTTACTGTATTTTCAGCATGGAAGGAACTGATCAATGTTGAAACATCTGCTTTTATCATGTTGATGCAATTGGTAACCAAATCATTTCTAAACCCCTTTTCTCCCATTTCTATTACGAAATTTGAAGCAATGATCCGGGAAAAAACTTTTCCTAAATCAATCATTTTACGCTGACTAATGCCGGCTACTAAATTAAAATCAATATCCTTTTTAAAAAAAGGACAGGCCTTTTGGGTCAGGTTAAATTCTTTCAAAAATTGGTAAATATTCAATTCCTTTTTTCTTTT
>Ga0068855_100000350_pt1 | contig 57157 bp, 49 predicted proteins | sample KBSCornC52_FD_66592 | JGI IMG/M metagenome (GOLD analysis project Ga0068855, IMG submission 66592) | Corn rhizosphere microbial communities from Kellogg Biological Station, Michigan, USA - KBS Corn C5-2 | ecosystem: Host-associated > Plants > Roots > Rhizosphere > Soil ... | reverse complement strand
GAGCTGGTGGCGCGCATCCGCGCCCGGCTGCGCCCGACCCTGCCCACGACCAGCGATGCCGTCGGCATCGGCGATCTGGTGATCGATGTCGCGGGCCACGAGGTGCGCCGCGGCGATGGCCGCATCAACCTGACGCCGCTCGAGTTCGAGCTGCTGCTGGCGCTGGCGGCCAAGCCGCAGCAGGTGTTCACCCGCGAGATGCTGCTCGAGCAGGTCTGGGGCTATCACTACAAGGCGGACACCCGCCTGGTCAACGTGCACGTGCAGCGGTTGCGCGCGAAGGTCGAGCACGATCCCGACAATCCGCGGATCGTCACGACGGTGCGCGGTGTCGGCTATCGCGCAGGGGCCGTGACGTAGGTTCCTGTCATGCGCGTTGACTGGCGGAACTGGCGCGAGGGGCTGCGCCGCCTGACGCGGCTGTGGCGGGGTTCGCTGCGCATCCGCACGGTGGCGATCACCGTGCTGCTGTCGGCGATCGCGATCACGGTGATCGGCGCGTACATCTCATCGAGCGTCAGCTCGAATCTCTTCGATCAGCGGCTGAATCAGATCACGACCCAGGCGAGCCAGGCGACGACGGGCGCCCAGCAGGTCTTCACCCAGGCAGCAGAACTCAGCGACACCAGCGACCTCGAATCGGTCGAGGACAACGCGACGAACGCCATCAAGGGAGCAGTGACGTCGCTGCCCCTGATCGCCATCCTGCGCGTTCCCGGCCAGCCCGGCCCGTCGCTGATGGAGAACCGGGCGAGCGAGGGCTTCGAGGATCTCACGCTCGGCTCCGCCATCGAGAAGTCGGTGAGAGACGGCGGGGTGAGTCAGCTGTCGTGGCAGTCGATCGCGATCCCGCACAAGGCAACAGGCCAGTCGTCGCCCGGCATCGTCGTGGGGTCGTTGCTCGAGGTGCCGACCGCCGGCGAGTATCAGCTGTACCTGGTCTACGACCTCAGCGACGTGCAGCAGACCCTCGACTTCGTGCAGCGCACCCTGGTGCTGGGCGGCCTCGCCCTGATCCTGCTGATCGGCGCGGTGGCCTACCTGATCGTTCGACTGATCGTCGGCCCGATCCGGCTCGCCGCCGAGACCAGCGAGAAGCTCGCGGCCGGGCAGCTCGAGGAGCGGTTGCGCGAGCGGGGCGACGACGAGCTCGCGGTGCTCGCCAGGTCGTTCAACAGGATGGCCGACAGCATGCAGCGTCAGATCCGTCAGCTCGCGGATCTCTCGCGGCTGCAGCAGCGCTTCGTCTCGGACGTCTCGCACGAGCTGCGCACGCCGCTCACCACGATCCGTCTGGCCGGAGACGTGCTCTACGACCAGCGGGACACCTTCCCGGCCGCCACCGCGCGCACCGCGGAGCTGCTGCACGCGCAGACCGAGCGCTTCGAGCTGCTGCTGGCCGATCTGCTCGAGATGAGCAGGTACGACGCGGGCGCCGTGCAGCTCGAGACCGATCCGACCAACCTGGTGCGCCTGGTCGAGGATGCGATCGAGGCGGTGGCGCCCCTTGCCGAAGAGAAGCTCAGCGAGATCCGGCTGATGGCGCCCGGCGGGTACTTCGAGGCCGACGTGGACGCTCGGCGCGTGCGGCGCATTCTGCAGAACCTGCTCGGCAACGCCATCGATCACGGTGAGGGCCTGCCGATCGATGTCTACGTCGACAGCGATGCCGACGCAGTGGCGATCGCCGTGCGCGACCACGGCATCGGGATGAGCCGCGCCGACATGGAGCGGGTGTTCGACCGCTTCTGGCGCGCAGACCCCTCACGCCGTCGCACGACGGGGGGAACGGGCCTGGGGCTCGCGATCTCGCAAGAAGACGCGGTCGTGCATGGCGGCCTGCTCGACGTCTGGTCGGAGCCCGGCCAGGGCAGCTGCTTCCGGCTGACCCTGCCGCGCCGGTTCGGCGACCGCGTGATGGGATCGCCGCTGCCGATGCCGCCGGAAGAGCTGCTGGGCGACGGGTTGCTGAGCGAGGAGGAGCCGGCATGATCCGGCTCGCGGCGCGACGACGACGGCGACTGCTGACCCCCCTTGCGCTGCTCGGGGGGCTGCTCGTGCTGGCCGGGTGCGCCAACATCCCGACCGGCGGAGGCGTGTCGAAGCTGACGATCGACAACTCGCACGGCGACGCCCCCCTGCTCTCACAGCCCGAGGGCCCGGCCAAGGGCGCCAGCCAGCAAGAGATCCTCGACGGCTTCATCAAGGCCGGGCGCAACTCGAAGGCCGGCTACTCCACGGCGCGCGAGTACCTCACAGACAAGTTCCGGAACACCTGGAACCCCAACGCCGGGGCGCTGGTGAGTTCCAGCCCGATCGACTCGACCGTCGTGGACACCGACGAGCTGCAGCTCGCGGTGACCGTCTCGGCGTCGGTGGATTCCGACGGCCGATACTCCATTGCCGACGTCTCACGCACCCAGCTTCTGCAGTTCCGCTTCGAGAAGGATCAGAAGGGGCAGTGGCGCATCTCCTCGGCGCCCGACGGCACGGTCCTCACGCCCAACCGGTTCGCGTCGCTGTTCCATCCATACGACCTGTTCTTCTTCGACCCGAGCTTTCAGTTCCTGGTGCCGGATCGGCGCTGGTTCGCCGACTCGACGCAGGTCGCGACCCGGATCGTGAAGGCCCTGCTCGCCGGAGTCCCCGAATGGCTTCAGGGCGGGGTCGTCTCGGCGTTCCCCGCCGGCACCGAACTGACGGGAGCCCCGACCATCGACGCGGCTCGCGCGACCGTCGACCTGACGTCGCAGGTGTCGTCCGAGTCGGCGGCGGGCAAGCGCAGGATGACCCAGCAGCTGACCCAGAGCCTGGGAAGCCTCGGATCGCTGACGGCGTCGATCACGGTGGGCGGATTCCCGGTGACGATCACGGATGGGCCGGAGCCTGACCGTTTCGAGTCGGTGCTGAGCGACCCGGTCGGGTTCGAGAAAGGCGTGTTCGGCACGCTGGTGAACGGCACGGTGCGACCGCTTCCTGGGATCGGGACGGCCATCGACAAGCTCGCGCCCGTTGGCGCAGCGGTCGGGCGCAACGGCGACCAGGTGGCTGCCCTCAGTTCGACGGGGGTGTCGATCGTGCGCGGCACGGCCGCGGCGGTGCGGCTCGACGGGCGGGCCGGTCTCGCCGTGCCGTCGATGGATCCCGAGGGCTTCACGTGGAGCGTGCCGACGAGCAGACCGGGCTCGATCATCGCCTTCGACGCGTCGAACAAGCCGCACGACGTCGCATTCAGCCTCGAGGGTCAGGTGAGCTCGATGAGCCTGTCGCGGGACGGCACCAGGATGCTGATGGGCGTGCAGACCTCATCGGGGCCCAAGCTGCTGCTCGCGGCCGTCATCCGCGACAAGGATCTGGTGCCCACGGCCCTCGGGCAGCCGATCTTCCTGCCGATCGGCGGAGGGCCCCTGCTGAACGCGGCATGGGTGAGCAGCTCGACGGTCGTGGCCCTGACGCAAGACGGCGACGTCGCGGCCGTGACGAGCTACGACCTGGGCGGGCTGCGCAAGTCGCTCGGTTCAGTCGCCGGCGGCGTCTGGGTGGTCGGCGGCAACAGCGCAGACGGGATCCGGGTGCTCGACGCCTCGGGATCGGTCTTCGAGCCCAGCGGCAGCTTCGGCTGGCAGGACACCGGCCTCAACGCCTCCTTCCTGGCGGCGCAGCAGTAGCAGTTGTCCCCCGATTCCGCGGGCGTCGCCCGCGGACGCGCCCTGCGCAGCACCGTGGACGCATGCACCTCCGTCTCGAGACCCTCCGCGAGGCCGCGCTCGACGCGCTGGCTCTGCTGCTCCCCGTGGAGTGCGCGGGCTGCGGCCTGGCCGACCGGGCGGTGTGCGCCGACTGCCGGGCCGCGCTCCGGCCCGAGCCGAGCGGCAGGCGGCTGCCCGACGGCACGCCGGTGTTCTCGGGGCTGGACTACGAGGGGGTGGTGCGGGCGGTGATCCTGAACTTCAAAGAGCAGGGGCGGGCCGATCTGGCGCGGGTGCTGGCTCCGGCGCTCGCGGCGGCGGTCGTCGAGGCAGGGGCCGCCGTCGATCTCGACGGCGCCGAGGTGGTCGCCGTTCCGGGATCGCGGCGCTCGCGGCGGCGGCGCGGATTCGATCCGGTGGCGGCACTGGTGTCGCGCGCCGGGCTCGAGCGCGCCCGCGTGTTCGCGTCTGCTCGGCCCCATACGGCGCAGAAGACGCTCTCGATCGACGAGCGGGCGCGCAACCTCGACGGCGTGTTCGACGTCAGCGCGGCTGTGGCCGGCCGGCGTTTTCTGCTCGTCGACGACGTGGTGACGACCGGCGCGACCCTCGCCGCGGCCGCGGGCGCGCTGCGTTCGGCGGGCGCCGAGGTGATGGCGGCGGCCGTGGTCGCGTCGACGCCGAAGCTCTTCGGACCGTCTGTGGCGACTCCACGCGAACGCCCAGCCGCCTTTCCGTGACATCCCGGGGTTGCGGGGCTACGGTGGGCAAAAGTGCGGACGAGAAACCGCCTGAACCCGACGGCATGGTCCGGACGGCCTGGCCCGCAAGGAGCAGGAGGAGGCTGCGATGGACATCACCGTCACCGGTCGTGGAGTGGGGATCCCCGATCGATTCGAGGACTACGCGATCGAGAAGTCCGAGCGCGTCGAGCACCTCGCCGACAAGTCTCTCGCCCTCGAGATCAAGGTGCTCCGCCATCACGAGACGCACGGATCGAGCGGCGATGATCGCGTCGAACTCACCCTGATCGGTCCCGGTCCGATCGTGCGCGCCGAATCCGGCGGCGCAGACAAGTACGCCGCGTTCGACATGGCCCTCGACAAGCTCGTCGAGCGCATCCGGCAGGCCAAGGACCGCAGGAAGGTCCATCGCGGTCAGCACCGTCCCACCTCGCTGCGCGAGGCGTCCGCGGGCGGTTTCGCCGGCACCGACCTCACCCCGGCGAGCCCCGAGGTGATCGAGGCGGTGACCACGGGATCCATCCCCGTGGTCGCTGCCGAGGAGTCCGAGAAGGAGTGGAGCCCTGTCGTCATCCGCGACAAGGTGTTCCCGGCCGAGCGGATGACCAAAGAAGAGGCCGTCGACCGCATGGAGCTGGTCGGGCACGACTTCTTCCTGTTCATCGACTCGGTCAGCGACCGGCCGAGCGTCGTCTACCGCCGCACCGGCTGGGACTACGGGGTCATCGGGCTTCAAGAACCCGCAGACGAGTTGATCGGCGCGCGCCGCTGACGGGCGCGCTGACTGGGGCCACCGGGCTCCGGCACTGTCAGGAGCCCACTCGGTAGGCTTGCTAGCATTACGCGCCGGTAACGGTGGGCGTGAGACTGTGCCCGCACAAGCAGGCCCGAAGCGAGTGGAGTCAACCCGTGGCGAATGTCCTCGAAAGAGTGCTGCGCGTCGGCGAGGGTCGCACCCTGCGCCGACTCAAGAACTACGCAGAGGCGGTCAACCACCTCGAAGACGCGTTCTCGGAACTGACCGATGACGAGTTGCGCAACGAGACCGTCGAACTCCGCGAGCGCTACGCGGCGGGGGAGTCGCTCGACGACCTGCTGCCCGAGGCCTTCGCCGCGGTGCGCGAAGCGGCGAAGCGCACGCTCGGCATGCGGCCATTCGACGTGCAGTTGATGGGCGGCGCAGCCCTGCACCTGGGCAATATCGCCGAGATGAAGACCGGCGAGGGCAAGACCCTGACCGCCACCTCGGCCGCCTACCTCAATGCGCTGACCTCGCGCGGCGTCCACGTTGTCACGGTCAACGACTACCTCGCGAGCTACCAGTCCGAGTTGATGGGCCGCGTGTTCCGTGCGCTCGGTATGACCACCGGCGTCATCCTGAACGGGCAGACCTCCGAGCAGCGCCGGGAGCAGTACGCCGCCGACATCACCTATGGCACGAACAACGAGTTCGGCTTCGACTACCTGCGCGACAACATGGCGTGGACCGCGAGCGACATGGTCCAGCGCGGCCATCACTTCGCGATCGTCGACGAGGTGGACTCGATCCTGATCGACGAGGCCCGCACGCCGCTCATCATCTCGGGCCCGGCGTCTGGCGAGGCCAACCGGTGGTTCGCCGAGTTCGCCGGCATCGCGAGCCGCCTCGTCGAGGGTGAGGACTACGAGGTCGACGAGAAGAAGCGCACGGTCGGCGTGCTCGAGCCCGGCATCGAGAAGGTCGAAGACTATCTGGGCATCGACAACCTCTACGAGTCGGCGAACACCCCGCTGATCTCGTTCCTCAACAACTCGATCAAGGCGAGCGCCCTGTTCAAGCGCGACAAGGACTACGTCGTGATGAACGGCGAGGTGCTGATCGTCGATGAGCACACCGGCCGCATCCTGGTCGGGCGCCGCTACAACGAGGGCATCCACCAGGCGATCGAGGCCAAGGAGGGCGTGCAGGTCAAGGCCGAGAACCAGACCCTGGCCACGGTCACCCTGCAGAACTACTTCCGCCTCTACTCCAAGCTGTCGGGCATGACGGGAACGGCCGAGACCGAGGCCTCCGAGTTCATGAGCACATACAAGCTCGGCGTGATCGTCATCCCGACCAACAAGCCGATGATCCGCAAAGACCAGTCGGACCTGGTCTACAAGAACGAGACCGGCAAATTCGACCAGGTCGTCGAAGACATCGTCGAGCGCCACCGCAAGGGCCAGCCGGTGCTGGTCGGAACCACCAGCGTCGAGAAGAGCGAGTACCTCTCGCGCCTGCTCGCCAAGCGCGGCGTCAAGCACGAGGTGCTCAACGCCAAGAACCACGCGCGTGAGGCCGCGATCATCGCGCAGGCCGGCCGCATCGGCGCGGTCACCGTGGCCACCAACATGGCAGGCCGCGGCACCGACATCATGCTCGGCGGCAACGCGGAGTTCCTCGCCGTCGCTCAGATGCACGACAAGGGCCTGAGCCCGGTCGACACCCCCGACGAGTACGAGGCCGCGTGGGATGCCGTCTACGAGTCGACCAAGAGGGCCGTCGAGACCGAAGCCGCCAAGGTGGTCGCGGCCGGCGGGCTCTACGTGCTCGGCACGGAGCGGCACGAGTCGCGCCGCATCGACAACCAGCTGCGCGGTCGATCGGGCCGCCAGGGCGATCCCGGCGAGAGCCGCTTCTACCTGTCGCTGCAGGACGACCTGATGCGCCTCTTCAACTCCGGCGCGGCCGAGGCGCTCATGGGGCGCTCGTCGGTTCCCGACGACCTGGCGATCGAGTCGAAGGTCGTCAGCCGCGCCATCCGCTCCGCGCAGTCGCAAGTCGAGGCCCGCAACGCCGAGATCCGCAAGAACGTGCTCAAGTACGACGACGTGCTGAACCGCCAGCGCGAGGCGATCTACAGCGACCGCCGCCACATCCTGGAGGGCGATGACCTGCAGGACCGCGTGCAGAAGTTCCTGGCCGACGTGGTCGCCGAGGTCGTCGACCAGCACACCAGCGAGGGCTCGAGCGACGACTGGGACCTCGACGCTCTCTGGACCGAGCTGAAGACGCTCTACCCCGTCTCGATCACCGTCGACGAGGTGCTGAGCGAGGTCGGCAAGGGCCGACTGACCCCGAAGGTGCTCACCGAGGAGGTGCTCTCGGATGCGCGCATCGCCTACCAGGCGCGCGAGGCGCAACTCGGCGAGCCGGCCATGCGCGAGCTCGAGCGCCGCGTCGTGCTCTCGGTGATCGACCGCCGGTGGCGCGACCACCTCTATGAGATGGACTACCTGAAAGACGGCATCGGCCTGCGCGCGATGGCGCAGCGCGACCCTCTGGTCGAGTACCAGCGCGAGGGCTTCTCGCTGTACCAGAACATGATGGGCGCGATCCGCGAGGAGTCGGTCGGCTTCCTCTACAACCTCGAGGTCGAGGTGACCGGCGGCGATGGTGAAGCACGGGTCGCGGCGCGCGGTCTGGGCGAGGCGGGCAACCCCGAGTCGGGGCTCAGCTACTCGGCGCCGAGCGCCGATGCCCAGGGCGAGGTGGAGGTGCGCAATCAGCGCGGCCAGCTCGAGCGGGCAGCCACGGCTCTTGCGCAGCAGGCTCAGCAGCGCCAGGCAGACGCGACGCTCAATCCGGCCTTCGGCCAGGGCGGCGCGCAGCAGGGCGGTGCCCCGGCTCCCGCCCAGGGCGGTGCCCAGCAGGGCGGCGCGCGCGGCGCGTTCGGCCAGCGCACAGACGGCCAGCCGGCGCCCACGAACCGTGCAGAGCGCCGGGCCCAGGAGAAGCGCCGCTAGGCCGGCTGCCCCGCCGCTAGGCCTGCTGCCCGCCGCTAGGCCAGCTGCTCGTCGAGCGCCGCACCCATCCCCTCGACCAGAGCGCGCAGTCGCTCGGGGAGGGGCACATCCGAGTTGTTCTGATCGTGCATCAGTCGGCCGAACGCGGCCATCACGAGGGTGACGGCGAGGTCGGCCTGCTCGGGACTGCTCGCGCGCTCCGAGGCGAGCGCGATGTACTGGCTGCGCGTCTCGGTCATCATCGTCATCACGGTGCTGAGCAGTTCGGGATGCCGTGCCACGAGGCTTTTCAGCCGAGCGCGGTCGGGCGCGGCCTCCGAGCTGCTGCCCACCACGTCGCACAACGCAATCACGAGTCCGCCGCGTGCGGCGAGGAAGCGCTCTCGCACTTCGGGGCTGATCGTGACATCCGGCAGCTGCAGAAGCGCGGCTGCCTTCGAGGGGAAGTAGTTGAAGAAGGTGCGACTCGACACGTCGGCGGCGCCGCAGATCTGATCGATGGTGGTGGCCTCGAGCCCCTGCTCATCGATCAGCTGCACCGCGGCCTCGTGGATCGCGTGCCGGGTCTGCAGCTTCTTCCGCTCGCGGAGCCCGGGTTCGAGCCCGGGCTCCGCTGAGCGTTCAGAAGCGGCGCGGTCGTCTGAGACGGTGGTCATTCTGCTTCCGAGAGCGCGACCTCGGCTTCCTGGAGCGCGGTGCGGATGCTTCCGGTCTCGGTCATGCCCGCCTTGTCCGCCTGCTCCTGCAGGGCCGACGTCTTGCGCAGCGGCGGCACCTTGAAGAACAGGGACAGGATGAAGGCGAGCAGGATCACGCCGAGGCCGATCCAGTAGACCAGCACCACCGAGCTGTTGAAGCCCACCAGGAACGGCTTGGCCAGGCGCTTGTCTGCGCCGTTGAGGAATGACGTGTCGCTCGTCGTGCTGTTGGACGCGTGGGACGCAGAACCCGTGCCATCGGCCAACGTCTTCTGGATCGCCGGCACCAGCTGACCGACCCAGTAGCGGCGCTGGGCCGAGTTGCTCCAGTCGACGGACACCGTGGATCCGGTCACCGTCGTGTGGGTCTTGTCGGCGACGGCCGCCAGGGCTGCTTGCTCGGCGCCCGGCTTCGCCGCAGCGATCTGGCTGGCGATGATGCTCGGCGCCGCGGTTGCCGGGATCGCGCCGGTCGCGACCTGTGCGTCGACGGCGGCCGTCACCTGGTCGGTGACTGCCTTGTCTGCGGCGGCCAGTGCTTGCGCGGCGCCCCCGTCGAGCTTCTTCTGCACACCGGACTCGAGCGGCGAGACGATCGGGGTCCAGAGCTGCTTCATGATCGCCTTGTTCTCAGGGGCGCTCGCGACCTTCGGGTCGACGGCCGCCGTGAGCGCCGAGGTGAGGGTCGGCTTGTCGGTCTGGAGCGTTCCGGTGATGTTGCCCGGCAGCGCCGAGAACAGCACGGACAGCAGGATGGCGACACCCAGGGTTCCACCGATCTGGCGGAAGAAAGTGGACGCGCTGGTGGCGACGCCCATCTGGTGCGCTTCGACCGAGTTCTGGCTGGCGATGGTGAGGGTCTGCATGAGCTGGCCCAGGCCGAGGCCGATCAGGAACATCGCGATCATCAGGAACCACAACGGCTTGTCGACCGTGAGGAACGTCAGCACCAGGTAGCCGACGGCCATGGTCAGCGTGCCGGTGACCGGGAAGATCCGGTAGTGGCCGGTCTTCGACAGGATCTGGCCGGAGCCGATCGACGAGAGCATCAACCCGACGATCATCGGAATGAGCGCGAAGCCCGATTCGGTCGGGTTCAGGCCGGTGACGATCTGCAGGTAGAGGGGCAGGGTCAGCATCGCACCGAACATGCCGAAGCCGACGAGCAGGCCGAGCACGGTCGACATGGAGAAGACGCGCGAGTTGAAGAGGCGCAGCGGGATGATCGCGTCGTCGCCCATGGCGCGCTCGATCAGGATGAAGGCGACCAGGCCGACCGCTCCGATGATGTAGCACGCGAAGGCCGCGGGCGATGCCCAGCCCCAGGCGCGTCCCTGCTCGGCGATCAGCAGCAGCGGCACCAGCGCGACGATCACCGAGGTGGCGCCCCACCAGTCGATACGGGGCTGGACGGTGCGGTGGAACTTCGGCAGGTGCAGGAACGAGATGACCATGAGCAGCGCGCCGATGCCGATCGGCACGTTGACCAGGAAGACCCAGCGCCATCCGGTGATGAACAGGATCTCGTTCGCGCCGGCGAACAGCCCGCCGATCAACGGGCCGACCACCGACGAGATGCCGAAGACGGCAAAGAAGTAGCCCTGGTACTTTGCGCGCTCGCGCGGAGCCAGGATGTCGGCCATGATCGCGAGTGGGATGGACATGAGCGCACCCGCTCCGAGGCCCTGCACAGCGCGGAATCCCGCGAGCATGAACATCGACGTGGAGAACGACGCGAGCAGCGACCCGGCGAGGAACACGGCGATGCCGAAGATGAAGAGCGGACGGCGCCCGAAGATGTCGGAGAGCTTGCCGTAGATCGGAACCGAGATCGTCGACACGATCAGGTAGGCCGTGGTCACCCAGGCCTGCTGGTCGAGGCCGTGCAGGTCGTCGCCGATGGTGCGGATCGCGGTGCCGACCACGGTCTGGTCGAGCGACGACAGGAACATACCGGCCATCAGGCCGTAGATGACGAGCAGGATCTGCCGGTGCGACATGATCGGCTTCGACTCGTGCGGGCTCGCGCTCGCGGGCGCCGTGACGGGCGCGGTTGCTGTAGACAAGACAGTCCTTCAGTGCTGGATCGATGCGTGCTGTATTTGCAGGCGGTGCAATATTACACGAACGCATCTCTGCGTCAAGTGCAATATCCCGCCAGGATGCGTGTGCGGCCGGGTCGAGAAGAACGCATTTCGTCGCCGCTGCGCCCAGCGGTTGCCGGATCCGGTGCCATCCGCGAAAACCCCCGCGGATTCCGTTGCTCCGCTCTTGTTGCGACTCCCCGCGAACTGCTACCGTCGCGCTACCCGCAACGAAGCGTCAGGAGACCCCGCTATGACCAAAGTCGCCCCGGCTCGCGAAGAGCACCACGAACTGCGAGCCGACGGGATCACCGCGGCCGGCTCGATCGTCATGGCGGTGGCCGGGAGTGCCCCCGCATACTCGATCGCCGCCACCACTGCAGTGCTGATCGCTGTGGCTGGGCTCGCCGGTCCCGCGGCGCTGCTGTGGTGCGGCATCCCGATGCTCGGCATCGCGTGGGCGTTCTCGTACCTCGGCCGCGCCGACGTCAACGCGGGCGCCGCATACTCGTGGGTCGGCCGCGCGCTGCATCCGATCCTCGGCTTCTTCGCCGGATGGGCACTCGTTGTCTCGGCCACCATCTTCATGGTCGCCGGCGCGCTTCCGGCCGGGGCGGCAACGGTCTCGCTGTTCGACCCCAAGGCCGCGGAGAACACCCTGTTGGTCACCGTCATCGGCGCCGTCTGGTTCCTCATCATGGCGGGTGCCGTCCTCGTCGGCGTCCGCGTGACGGCCAGGGCGCAATGGATCATGTCGACGGTCGAGGTCGCCATCCTGGTGCTGTTCGCCGTTCTGGCGATCGTGCACGCGGCATCCGGTCACCACAAGGGACCGTCGTTCGACTGGAGCTGGCTCGGATTCGGCCACTTCAACGGCGTCGGCGGGTTCGTCGCTGCCGCGCTGGTCGCGGCCTTCTACTACTGGGGCTGGGACGTCTCGTCGAACCTCAACGAAGAGACCAAGAACGGCCACAAGGCGGCGGGACGCGGCGGCATCATCGGCGTGATCATCGTGTTCCTGCTGTTCGAGGTCTTCACCATCGCGGTCCAGGTCATCCTGCCGGCCAAGACGATCGCCGACAGCAACGGCAACCTGCTGAGCATCCTGGGCGACGAGATCTGGCCCGGGATCGGCGGCAAGATCCTCATCATCGCGGTCGCCCTGTCGACCATCGCCACGCTCGAGACGACGCTGATCCAGGTCACCCGCACCCTGTTCGCCATGGGGCGCGACCACACCATTCCGCTGGTGTTCGGCCGCGCGAACAAGCGGTGGCGCACCCCGGCCTTCGCGACCATCGTCGTGACCTGCGTGTCGCTCATCCTCTTCGTCGGGTCGAACTTCCTGGGCAGCGTCGGGCAGATCCTCTCGGACGCGGTGTCGTCGATCGGTCTGCAGATCGCGTTCTACTACGCGCTCGCCGCGATCGCGGTCGTGATCGCCTACCGCCGCATCGTGTTCAAGTCGGTGAAGAACTTCATCTTCATCGCCCTCTGGCCCGGTCTGGGGGCCATCTTCATGGTCTGGATCTTCATCGCCGGGATCACGAACTCGACTGCGATCGTGATCGCGATCGGAATCGGCGCGCTGGTGATCGGCGTCATCCCGATCATCGTCTTCTGGCGCAAGGGCAAGGCCTACTACGGCCGCCGCCCGCTCGAGCTGCCCGAAGAGCTGGTCACCAGTCAGATCAAGATCGTCTCGAGCGACCCGCGCGTCGAATAGAAGGGGATTGCCTCTAGCCCGGGTCCGCAGATCCGGTCAGAATGTGGCGCATGCCGACACCGAACCCCGCCCTGGTCAGCGCAGCGTTTCCCTTTGGCGTCGCCAGTGGTGACCTGACCCCCGACTCCGTCGTGCTCTGGACGAAGGTGGCGGATCCGGGCGCCGAGGTCGCGTGGTGGTGCGAACCCGTGGGAGGTGCAGGCAGCGGTGGCACCCGGCACAGCGGAACGGCGGCGGCCGATCCGACCACCGGAAGCGTCCACGCGCTCGTCGAGGGCATCGGCGGCCAGGTGCAGTACCGCTACGGCTTCACGGCGGCGGCCGTGGCATCCCCAGAAGGACGCTTCAGGACCCTGCCGACCGATCGACCTGCGCGCTTCGCGGTGGTGTGCTGCGCCAAGTTCAACTCGGGCTTCTTCAACGCCTACCGCGCGCTGGCCGAGATGGACGACATCGACTTCGTGCTGCATCTGGGCGACTACATCTACGAGGCGGCGGAGGTGCCGGTCGGCAAGCAGACCCCGGGGGCGAACATCGGGCGTCCGATGGATCCGCTTGGCACCTGCGTCACCCCGGCGGACTACGACACCAGATACCGCGAGTACCGCGGCGATCACGACCTGCTGCTGCTGCATTCGCGGCATGCGATGATCGCGACGATCGACGACCACGAGCTCTCGGACAACGCATGGTCGGGCGGCGCCGACGAGCACGACCCGGCGCGCGACGGCAGCTGGAGCGACCGCAAGAAGGCCGCCATGGATGCCTGGCACGACTGGATGCCGACGCTGCGGCATCCCCTGAACGGAACCGATCACGTCTGGCAGCAGATCTCGCTGGGCGACGCCGGCCGCATCCTGCTCTGCGAGACCCGCTTGGCGCGCACCGACCCGGCCGCGGCCGACGGGCCGGACAAGACCGAGCTCGGCGCCGAGCAGCGCGACTGGGTCCTCACTGCGCTCGAGACGCCCGCCCCGGGCTGGACCTTCCTGGCCATGCCCTCGATGCTGGCCAGCGTCGAGGCAGCAGCATCCGATCCTGACGCCCTGTTCGCGCTGCGCAAGCTGAAACTCACCGACACGGATGCCGTCGAGACCTTCCACGACCTCTGGGGCGTGTTCGCGCACGAGAAGGCCGAACTGCTGCAGGCCGTGCACACCGCGGAGCGCACCATCGTGCTGAGCGGCGACGTGCACTTCTCGGCCGAGCACATCACCACGCCAGACGGCTCGGGTTTCGTCGAGTGGACGTCGACCTCGATCACCTCGCCGAACCTCGACGACAAGATGGGCTGGCCCCGTGGCGCCGAGTCGCGGGACTACGAGGCCGCGCTGCTCAAAATGCTGCCCGACCTGCAGTGGTGCGACCTCGACAGCCACGGGTTCATGGTGGTGGAGGTCGGGCCGCAGTCCGCCTCGTGCCAGTGGTGGTTCGTCGACACGGTGCGCGAGCTGAGCGACGTGTCGGTGATGGGGCACCAGGTGGTGATCCCGTCGCATCCGGTGGGAGAGTCTCAGGCGGGCTGACGGCCGGGCGTGTTCGCGTGCCCGGCAGGACCTTGGCCTCTACCTTCGATGGCCTGATGGTTCGACGATCGGCACATGTTGATTCGAAGACTGACACTCGCGTCATCGATCGTCATCGTCCTCGCGCTCGCGGCGTGCACGGACCAGTCGAATCCGCAGGGCGCTCCGAGCAGTTCGACGACGGCGTCGTCGACGCCGAGCAGTTCGACGTCGGCGCCCTCGCCGTCCACGGCATCGCCCGCTCCCACGAGCACGGCGACGACATCCTCGAATCCCGCGCCGCGCCAGGTCGTCGGGCTGACCGCGGAAACCGGAGGCGGCAGCGGCGAGGTGCTGTTGACCTGGACCCAGAATCCCGAGCCGGATGTCGTGTCGTACATCGTGTACCGGGCGCTCACACCGGGTGGGTCAGGGACGAGGATCGGGACCGCGTCGCGGCACGACGTGACGATGTTCTCCCAGTACGAGCCCTTCGTCGATTCCAACGCAACGGTGGGCTACTACCGGGTGCGCGCGGTGGACTCGGCGGGCCAGCGCGGCCCGCTGTCGGCCGAGGTGTGCGGAACTGGTCTCGGGGCCAATGGAGTCACTACCCCCGGATACCACTGCTGAGGTTCTGAATCACGAGCGCCGGGTCCGGAGCACCCGAAGCTCCGGACCCGACGTGCCCATCCGAGGGCCGCCCCTAGAGAACGTGGATGGCCGTCGCCCGCCAGCGGCGGTCGAGGCCCTCGAGCCGGATCGCCACCGCACGTGCGCGCGCCCGGCCGCGCACGACGACGACCGCCTCGACGACGCCGTCGCGCGGTTCGCACACCGTCGTGGAGCCGAGGCTGAACGACGGGCGCACCGGCGTCTGACCCTTCGCCTGGCGGGCACGGGCCGAGATGACCACCCGCTTGAGCAGGTGCCGGTAGACGTCGTCGTTGACCCAGCGGGCGATCTGCTCGAGCTCGCGCGCGCCGGCCAGGATCTCGATCACGCACCGCGTGAGGTTCTCGAGCAGCGGCGCCGGATCGGGCAGTGCGTGCGTGGAGGTCGGCTGCTGGCCGAAGAAGTCTTCTGAGTCGAATCGGGGCCGGAGCGCGCGGGCCGCCGTGCCGTCGAATGCGGCCTCGTCGGTCGGCGCGGTGTCGAACACGGTGCTCATGGAGCCCTCCGAATCGTGCTGAGGATTCGCCCCCCGCTCGGGGGTGGGAACACCCAACCATGCGACTCGAGATTCTGTCGATGGGCAGAACTCCCCTGTGGATAACGTCGGATGCCTCTGCCGCCGGTGAATAGCGTCGCCGCATGCGCTGGGACAACCTCTTCGACGATCTGGAGAGTCAGCTCGAGCAGGAGCTCGGCGCCGAGGAAGGCGATCTGCTCGCCGAGGAGGAACGGCTGCGGCTCGGCCGCCTGACCCTGCGTGACCGCGTGATCGCGATGACCCGGTCTGACGGCGGCCCATCGGAGCCGCTGCGGCTGACGTTGCGCGACGGCTCGGCCGTGACGGTCGCCGTGGGATCGATCGGGCGCGACTGGGTCGTCGGCGACGTGATCGGATCCCGACGCGGGTCATGCGTCATCCCGCTGGCGGCCTTCGCCGCGCTGCTGCCGACGCCCGGGCAACTCGCGCGCAGTGTCACGGACCTGCCCGCCGTCGAACCCGCGGTCTCGCGCTCGGCGCGGCTCGGCCTGGCCTTCGTGCTGCGAGACCTGTGCCGCAGGCGCGCGGCGGTCGATCTGAGCACGGCGTCCGGCGAGCGTCTGCACGGCACGATCGACCGGGTGGGACGCGATCATTTCGACCTGGCCGAGCACGAGCCGGGGGTGCCGCGGCGCGCGGCCGCGGTCGACCGCATCCGGATCCTGCCGTTCGGCGAGCTTCTGCTCGTGCGGTTCTGACCGACCCCGCCAGCGGCTATCGGTCGCGCTCGGCGAACAGTTCGGGGATGTCGGCGAACTCCGCCTGGTTCCACAGGTTGCGGCGGCGGTTCTCTTCGTATTTGCCGGCGATGTAGCCCTCGAGCACGTCGCGCTCGACCCGCCACTGCCCGCCGACGCCGTGGCCGCTGCCGCCGACCTTGATCGCAGGCAATTCGCCGGACCGCACGAGCGCGTACGCCTGACTCGCCGAGATGTTGAGCACCTCGGCGGTGTCGGCCAGGGTCAGAAAGCGACCGAGAGCCGACGAGTCGGACGGCGGCGCGAGGGGTGCCATGGCTCGATTATGAACCGCGGCATCCGGGTGCGACCGGCGTGTGGATAACTCGCGGCGTCTGCCCGCGCCGCAGGTGACCATGGTGCCCGTTCGTCACCGTTCCCGGTGAAATCCATCCCTCTCGGAGGCGCCCATGACCGATCCGGATGCGGCCTCGCGCCGCCGGTTCTCGAAAGCGGGCCGCAACGCGCCCGATCTGCGGCTCGTGCTCGGCGTGCTGCTCGTCGTCGGCTCGGTCGCCGGGGTGTACGGGATCGTGGCCACCGCCGACCGGCGCGTCACGGTGTATGCGGCGGCATCTGCTCTGACTCCTGGGGAGCGCATCGACGCGGGCGACCTCGTGCAGCGCAGCGTGGCGCTCGACGGCTCGGACCGCCTCTATCTGGCGGCGGGCGACATCCCGAGCGGTGGCCTGGTCGTGACGCAGCCGATCGCCAAGGGCGAGCTGCTGCCGACGTCGTCGGTGGGCAGCAGCTCGGGGGTGCGCTCGACGTCGCTGGTGCTCCAGCTGGCGACGCGGGTCAGCGGGGCGGTGGTGCCGGGCGCGGTGGTCGATATCTGGGCGGCGGCGGGTCCGGATGCGGCGGGTGAGATGACCTCGTCAGACACCTCTGCCGCCGGCTCGCCGGGCGACGGGACGACCGACCCGTCCGGCACGCCGTCGGCCGACGCGAACGCTCCCGCGGTCGTCGTCTCGGGCGCGACCGTCGTGAAGGTGCTCGACGACTCCGGCGGATTCTCGGTGGCGAGCGCGGGCAGCTCGGTCGAGGTGCTGGTTCCGCGTACACGGGTGGCGCGACTGCTGGAGGCCATCGCGAAGAAGGCGGCGCTCGCGGTGGTGCCCGCGGGCATCCCGATCGCCGAGTCGGCCGTGGCGGGCGGCGGTTCATGACCTCGGTGGCCCTGGCTCTGCCGTTGGCGGACGAGCAGCGGCTGGTCGCCGAGGCCGGCCGGCACGGTCATCGGGTGGTCGCCAGGTGCTCGGGCGCCGACGACCTGGCGGCGCAACTCGAGACGGCCCGGCCCGAGCTGGCCGTTGCCGCGGCAGCTCCGCAGTACCTGAGCTCACGGGTGGTCGCGGCGTGCGATGCCATCGGCGTCCGCCTGCTCGTGGTCGCGGGCTCGGTGCAGGAACGGCGCTTTGCCGCGACGCTGGGCGTCGTCGACCCGGTGGATGCGCCGTTCGAGTGGGCGGCTCGCCGCACGCCGGCGGGCGATCCGTCGTTCGAGGCGCCGGCCCTCGACGCGAAGAGCCGAGCGGCGCTGGCCGCCCCCGCTGCCGCTGCAGTGGGTGCAGCGGTCGACGAAGAGACCCGAGTCCGCCCCGCGCGGGGCTCCGCGACTGCGCCCTCAAGCGATGACGGGCAACGGCCTCGTCGTGGTGCGGTCATCGCGGTGTGGGGCCCCGAGGGCGCACCCGGGCGCACGAGCCTCGCCATCGCGCTGGCGGCCGAGCTGGCCGATGCGCAGGCGAGCCGCTCGGCAGACGGTGCCGCGATCATCGCGCTGGCCGACGCCGACACGCATGCCGCCGCGGTCGCACCCGCCCTCGGGTTGCTCGACGAGGCGCCAGGATTCGCTGCCGCGTGCCGTCTGGCGGGCTCGGGCGCGCTCGATCGGACCCAGTTCGAGCGGATCGCGCAGCAGCACCGTGCTGGGCGGGGCGACATCCACGTGCTCACCGGCCTGGGGCGCTCCAGCCGGTGGCCCGAACTCACCGCGGATCGGGTGAACGGCGTGCTGACTGCCGTCCGAGGCTGGGCAGAGGTGACCGTCGTCGACGTGGCGGCAAGCTTCGAGCACGACGAGGAGTTGATGACCGATCTCAACGCACCGCGTCGTCACGCGGCGACGATCGAAGTGCTGCGCTCGGCCGATCTGGTGGTGGAGGTGGGCGCCGCCGACCCGATCGGCCTCTCGCGGTTTCTGCGCGCGCACGCCGAGCTGGCAGAGCTGGTCGAACCAGACCGGCTGCTCACCGTGATCAACAAGCTGCGCTCGAGCGCGATCGGCCTGAATCCCGCCGCTCAAGTGCGGCAGACGCTCGTACGGTTCGGAGGCATCGAGGCGTCGGTTCTCGTGCCCTGGGATCCGGCCGCCTTCGACGCGGCGCTGCTGAGCGGGCGCGCACTCCTCGATGCGGCGCCGCGCTCAAGTGCTCGCGCCGCCATCAAGGAATTGAGCGGTCTGGTGCGCGTTACGCTGCCATCGCACGTCGCTGCGATGGCCGTCGAGGTGCTGGGGGGATCGCCGCAACGCGGTACCGTCGCACCATGAGCGGTGAACGGGTTCTCGTCACGGGTGGCACGGGCTTCATCGGCTCGCACGCCATCGTCCAACTGCTGGCAGCGGGATACCGCGTGCGCACCACCGTGCGCAACCTGTCGCGCGCCGACGACGTTCGCGCGCTCGCGGCCGCGGGAGCGGCATCCTCCGGACAGACGCTTGCGACCGAGACGATCGAGGTCGTCGCCGCCGATCTGATGAGCGACGCGGGGTGGGCCGAGGCGGTCGCCGACTGCACGTACGTGCTGCACGTGGCCTCGCCGTTCCCGGTGACGCAGCCCAAGGACGAGAACGACCTCATCGTGCCGGCGCGCGAGGGCGCGCTGCGCGTGCTCAGGGCCGCCCGCGACGCCGGAGTCGCGCGCGTCGCGCTCACCTCGAGCTTCGCGGCCGTGGGCTACAGCCCGAAGACGCATGACGGCGACTACACCGAGGACGACTGGACTGATCCGACCACCCCCGGCATCACGGCGTACGTCAAGTCGAAGACGCTCGCCGAGCGCGCGGCCTGGGACTTCATCGCCCGCGAGGGCAACGGCCTCGAGCTCTCGGTCGTGAACCCGGTGGGCGTCTTCGGTCCGGCATGGGGCACCGACCTGTCGACATCGGTCGAACTGATGCGGCTGATGCTCACCGGAGGGGTGCCGGTCATCCCGCCGATCTCGACGTCGATCGTCGATGTGCGGGATGTCGCGTCGCTGCACCTGCTGGCGATGACGAGCCCGGCCGCGGCCGGCGAACGGTTTCTCGCGGTCGCCGGGCCGCCGATGACCTTCGCCGAGCTGGCGAAGCTGCTGCGCGACCACCTCGGCCCGGCGGGCGCCAAGCTGCCGTCCCGCACGATCTCACCCGGGATGGTGCGCTTCTTGGCCGTCTTCATCCCGCGATTGCGCGAACTGGTTCCGCAGCTCGGCCAGGTGAAGGGGGCCAGCCACGACAAGGCGACCCGGGTTCTGGGATGGCAGCCGCTCCCGGTCGCCGATGCCGTGATCGCCTCCGCAGACAGCCTGGTGGCGCTCGGTCTGGTCGGCGATCGAGCCTGACCGGCCCGCCCGACCCCGTAGCCTAAGCACGTGTCGACGCTCTCGGACTTGATCGCGGCCCATGGCCGCTCGACCGACCCTGAGACGACGGCGGCCGACGTCGAGTGGCTCCACCTGCTGGTTGCCGACGGGCAGCTGCTGGCCGATCTCGCGTTCGCCGACATCGTGCTCTGGGTGCCGACGGCATCCGACAGTTTCATCGCGGTCGCGCACTCCCGACCGAGTTCGGCAGCCACTCTGTTCTACCGCGACTTCGTGGGGCAGGAGATCAAGCCGGAGTGGCGCCAGCAGGTCACCCAGGCGTTCGAAACCGGGCAGATCGTCGACACGGCTGCACCTGACTGGTACGAAGAGACGCCGACCCGGGTGCGGGCTGTTCCCGTCGTGCGCCGGCTGAGCGCGGGCGGGGCGGCCACCACCGAGCATCCGATCGCGGTGATCACCCGGCACAGCAACCTGAGCGAGGCCCGCACCCCGAGCCGCCAGGAGCTCACCTTCAACCAGTGCGCCAACGACCTGTTCGCGATGATCGCCTCTGGCGACTTTCCCGATCTCGCCGCGCCGAGCGGGCCCCGGCGCGGCGCCCCGCGCGCCTCGGACGGATTGATCCGGCTGGACGTCGACGGCGTCGTCACCTTCGCCAGCCCCAACGGCCTCTCGGCATTCACCCGCATGGGCTTCGTCGGCGAACTCGAGGGGGAGTCGCTGGCCGAGGTCACGACGGCGCTCCTCAGCGGCAAACTGATCGTCGACGAGTCGCTGCCGCTCGTGGTCACGGGCCGGGCGCCGTGGCGCACCGACATCGAGGCGAAGGGCGTCACGGTCACCCTGCGCACCATCCCGATCCGGCATCGCGGTGAGCGGGTCGGCGCGATCGTGCTGGTGCGCGACACCACAGAGGTGCGTCATCAGGAGCAGGAGCTCATCACCAAGGACGCGACCATCCGCGAGATCCACCACCGGGTCAAGAACAACCTGCAGACGGTGGCGTCGCTGTTGCGCATTCAGGGCAGGCGCACGCACAACGAGGTGGCGCGGGATGCCCTGAACCAGGCCATGAGGCGCGTCACCGCCATCGCCGTGGTGCACGACACCCTGAGCGAGGGCCTCGACCAGAACGTGGACTTCGACGACGTGTTCGACCGCGTGCTGATGCTGATCACCGAGGTGGCGTCAGGTCACACCACGACGGTGCGCCCGAAGAAGACCGGCACCTTCGGCGAGCTGCCGAGCGAGTACGCGACGCCGCTGGCGCTGGCCCTGACCGAGCTGGTCACCAATGCCGTCGAGCACGGCCTGGCCGGCCGGGCGGATGGCGAGGTCGAGATCTCAGCGAAGCGCAAAGACGGTCAGCTGAGGGTCCGCGTGCGCGACAACGGGATCGGGCTGGCGGAGGGAAAAGTCGGATCGGGGCTCGGCACGCAGATCGTGCGCACCCTGATTCAGGGCGAGCTTGGCGGCACGATCGACTGGCACACGCTGCAGGGTGAGGGCACGGAGGTCACGATCGACATTCCGTTGCGCTGGGTGACGAAGAAGAGCTCGTGACGCTAGCTTGCGCGCCGAGCGCGGGCGGCACGACGCTTGAGCGCGCGGCGCTCGTCTTCGCTGAGGCCGCCCCAGACGCCGGAATCCTGGTTGGTCTCGAGCGCGTACTGCAGGCACATCTCGGTCACGGAGCACCGAGCGCACACCGACTTGGCCTTGTCGATCTGATCGACGGCGGGGCCTGTGTTGCCCACCGGGAAGAACAGTTCGGGGTCGGCGGTGAGACAGGCGGCTTTGTCACGCCAATCCATGGTGGTACTCCTTCATATGTTGCTGTTGACGCGGTCACGGAGTCGGGGTGTTTTCGAATCCGCGCGCGGTCGAAGAGTCTTCGAAAAATAGGGGGAAAGAGATTTCGGGACTCACCTACGACCCTGTAGGCGTCACATCAACCGGTTCAAGAGTTTCATACTTGTTACGGCTAATCAATAGTTACGAATGGGATAACACTGTGAGCATCGCCCGCCGTCCCGCCCTTCTGCGGCTGTTGATCGTGCTCCTTGCGATCGAATTCGCGGGAGTCGCCGCCCTGGCGATCGTGCTCCTGGTCGAGACCCTGACAACCCGGAGCGCGAGCATCGGGGGAGGGATCGCCCTCACCATCATCGGCTTCATCGCGGCCGCCTGGCTCGGCGCGATCGTCGTCGGCGCACTGCGCGGCCAGGCCTGGATCCGCGCCGCGGCGATCGTCTGGCAGGTGCTGCAGGTGGCGGTCGGGGTCGGGGCCCTGCAGGGCCAAGTCGCGCAGCCCGCCTGGGGCTGGCCCCTGATCGTGCTCGCTGCCGTCGTGTTCCTTCTTCTCTTCACGAAACCCGTCGTGGCCCTGACGTCGGCTCGGCGGGACCCGTCGTGATCGCCGCCCTCGACCTGCACGGCTTGACCAAGAGATTCGGCGCGACCACGGCCGTCGACGCGATCGACCTCACGGTGCCGAGCGGTTCGTTCTACGGCGTGGTCGGCCCGAACGGCGCGGGCAAGACGACGCTGCTCTCGATGGCGACCGGGTTGCTGCGCCCCGACGCGGGAACGGCGACGGTGCACGGGGTCGACGTCTGGAGCGACCCGATCGCGGCCAAGCGCCAGATCGGCAATCTGGCAGACGGCGTCGACCTGTTCGATCGCCTCACCGGCGAGCAATTGATCACGTACACCGGGATGCTGTTCAGCCTCGATCGCGCGGTGATCGCCGAGCGCGCCCGCGACCTGCTGCAGCTGCTCGACCTCGAGGGGAGCGCCGGCACCCTGGTCAGCGACTACTCGGCGGGCATGACCAAGAAGATCGCGCTGGCGTGCGCGCTCATCCACTCGCCCCGCGTGGTCGTGCTCGACGAGCCGTTCGAGTCGGTCGATCCGGTGTCTGCGGCGAACATCCGCGACATCCTGGAGGGCTTCGTGCGCTCGGGCGGCACGGTCGTCGTGTCGAGCCATTCGATGGATCTCGTGCAGCGCATGTGCGATCACGTCGCGATCGTGGCGCGCGGCAAGGTGCTCGTGGCGGGAACCATCGACGAGGTGCGCGGCTCTGCCACGCTCGAAGACCGCTTTCTCGAGCTCGTCGGCGGTCGCCGCTTCAGCGAAGGGCCCGAGTGGTTGCGGCGCTCCTGAGCCTGCGGTTCCGCGTGCTCGCCAACACGCTGAACCGCAACACGCTCCAGCTGCTCGCGGTGGTGTTCGGCACGTTGCAGACCGTTGTCATTCTGGCGATCGCCATCGCCGGACTCGCGGTGCTGGTCATCTACCCGCAGCCGATTCAGCAGGCGACCGTGGTGATCGGCGGCGTGGCCGTCACGCTGGGCTGGTTTCTGATCCCGCTGATCGCGACCGGGATCGAGCCGACCATCGATCCACTCAAGCTGTCGCCCTTCCCCCTGTCGGTGACGAAGCTGATGGTGGCGATGACCCTGGTGGGCGCGACCTGGATCCCCGGCATCGCAACGCTCATCGTGTCGCTCTCGACCGCCCTCACCTGGCGCGGGACGCCGGGCGCCGCCTGGGCGGCCCTGGGGTGCGGCGTAGTCGCGACGCTGATCTGCATCGTCGGATCGCGGATGACCGCCTCGCTGACCGCCAACCTGGTCGTCGGCCGCCGCCGCCGGGATCGGGCGGCCGTCGCGCTGGTCGGCGCCCTCGTGCTGCTGGGCCCGGTCGCGCTGGCGGTCGTTCTGGGCCTGAGGTCCCGCGCGCCGTTCCCGGCCACGGCCGACGTGCTCGCGTTCACCCCGTTCGGCGCGATCTGGAGCGTGCCCGGGCAGCTCGCCGCCGGGCATCCCGCCGCCGCTGCCGGCTCGCTCGCGATCGCGCTCGCGACCCTGGCCATCATGCTGGTGATCTGGCGCGCGAGCCTGCTGGCGACGTTCCGGTACCGGGGAGGGGGAGCGGGTCGGCGGCAGGTGGCCGCCGGGCGGCTCGGCCTGTTCGGCGCGGTGCCGGCGACTCCCGTCGGCGCGATCGGGGCGCGCTCGCTGATCTACTGGGCACGGGATGCACGCTTCGCCCGGCAACTCGTGCTGGTGCCTCTCATGCCGGCCCTGCTGATCCTGCTGGGCTCTCTGGTGCACGTCTCCTGGACGGCCTACCTGGCGCCGCCGATCGTCGCGGGGCTGCTGCCGCTCACCCTGTTCGCGGTCATCTCCTACGACGGGACGGCGTTCGCGTTGCACCTGTCGACCGGGGTTCGCGGCATCGATGACCGGATCGGGCGCGCGGCGGCGATGCTGGTCTTCGCACTGCCGGCACTGGTCGTCGTCGCGATCGTCTCGCTGGGTGCGGTCGGAGGCTGGGCCGACCTGCCCGCGGTCTTCGGCATCTCGCTCGGCGTGCTGCTCTCGGGCTTGGCCGCCGTGTCGGTGTCGTCGGCATCGATCGTCGTGCCGGTGGCCCGCTCGGGTCGCAACCCGTTCACGGCCCAGGCCGGATCGGGGATGACGTCGCTCGCCGCCTCCTACGCGGTCACCGGGGTGACCCTCGCGCTGGCCGCGCCGGAGCTTGCGCTCGGCGTCGCGGCCCTGATCGTCCACTCTGCGCTGCTCGGCTGGCTGGCGCTCGCGGTCGGCGTTCTGTGGGGCGCGGGGTCGCTCGTCATCGGCGTGCGGGTCGGCGGCCGCATCCTGGATCGCACCGGCCCGGCCCTGCTGGCCAGGATGCGGCGCACGGGCGGGTAGCTCAGGCCGCGAGCCCGAGCTTGCGACGCAGCATCGCGACGTGGCCGGTCGCCTTGATGTTGTAGAGCGGCAGCGTGATCCGCCCATGCTCGTCGAGCACGAACGTCGCCCGGATCACCCCGTGCACGACCTTGCCGTACAGCTTCTTCTCGCCGTAGGTGCCGTAGAGCGCGTGCACCTCGCGGGTGGGATCGCTCAGCAGCGGGAAGGTCAGCCCCTTGTCAGCAGCCATCTTCTGGATGGCCGGCAGCTCGTCGCGCGAGACGCCGACCACCGAATAGCCGGCGCTTTCGAGGGTGCCCAGGCTCTCTTCGAAGTCGCAGGCCTGCGCTGTGCAGGCGGGCGTTCCCGCCTCGCCGTAGAAGTAGAGGATGACCTTGCGGCCGCGCAGCCCCGAGAGCGTCAGCGAGCGCCCGTTCTGATCGGTCAGGGTGAAGTCGGGCGCGAACTGGCCGGCCTCGAGCCGGACGGGATCTGACATGGATTCCACCCTAGGCGACCGTTTAGCGCGGGCGGGCGGCAGGATGCTATCGTGGACGCTCGGTCCGGTTCACGCCGGATTGCGCACCTCTAGCTCAATTGGCAGAGCAACTGACTCTTAATCAGTGGGTTCCGGGTTCAAGTCCCGGGGGGTGTACGAAAGCCCCGTTACCTCTCGCCAGGTGCGGGGCTTTTTCTGTACCCGAATGGGGACTCGCTGAGGCTCGGTCATCGTCATAGCGTGAACACGTGGACCCGCCGGCGAAGTCAAGCAGGGCGGCAACCGTTTCGCTGGTGCTTAGCTGGGTCGGGGTCGGGTTAGCAGTTCTGACGGTCGCTGCCTTCGTGTTGCCGCTCATTTCTCGTTTCGCGGTACAGATCTTCTTCGCGGCACTTGCCTCGGCGATCGCCGCGACGGTGCTCGCAGTAATCGCGAGAAGGCGACACCAGAAGGAGCGACGATCGACGATCGCGCTGTGGGTGAGCGTGACAGGGGTGGTGATCGGAACACTGCAGCTTGGCGTCATCCTGGTGCTCTCCGTCCAATTGGGTGTCTTCAACGTCAATGTCGCAGAGCCAGACGGCCACAGTGTCGTGCAGGCATACACCTCCCAGGGCGCCACCCTGATCTGCGACCGCGGGGACAACGGATACGGCATCGCCCACGGTCAGCCGTTCTACGAGGCTTACCTCGACGCCCCGGCCGCCTTAGGTACGACCGCCGCGGCACGGCGTGCCCTCGAGTCGGCGGGAGTCGAGTCTCCGTCGGAGCAAAGCGTCTCCTCATGGGGGGAACCGTTGCCGGCAGGCGCCTTCGCAATCGGATCCATTCATGGCGAACGCAGCGACCTCGTCACGATCTCGAGCGCGGGAGCTGTGCCCGATTATTGCGGCGGCGGTATCGACGTCGAGGGCGACAACCAGGTGGAACCCGGTCGGGTTCTTATCGCCGTTCAGGTGGCCTATCCACACCGTCCCGTCGGGTGAACCGGCGACTCCCAACTCGGGCCCGAAGATCTCCCAGATCACCTACGGCAGCTGGCTCGCGGACGAGTCGCAGGTCGAGAACGAGACCGCGTGGGCAAGCCCCCAAAGCGCCCGCGAACCCGAGCGTACTCAGTGCTGAATCCCGCTGACCACCGCGGCGCTTCTCTCCTCGGCCTCGCCGACTTCAGTTTCGTATTACAATAATCAAGATGGCTCGGGAGAAGATCAACGGCGAAGCAGTGTTCGACTCGGAGATCGAAGCATGGTCAAAAGAGGCTGACGTCGGCTATCCCGTCGAGCAGCTCCGCAGGCGCGGCCGCAAGCCGCTCGGTGACGGTGCCGGCCAGGTCGTGCCGGTTCGCATGGACCGGACCCTTCTCGACGCTCTCGGGGCTCGAGCCGAGCGTGAGGACGTGACTCGTTCTGAGGCGATCCGGGCCGCAGTCCGGGACTGGGTGAACGCCCCGTAGTGAAAGGTGCATGCGGTAGCTCTCAGACACGGAGTGAACGCCGACGACGGAATCCGGGCTGCCGAGCATCCGGTCATTCTCGTCGCCTACTGCTTCTTGACCACCGTGAGCAGGATCACCGAATCCTCGACGGCGTCGACCGCGTGCGGCCCGTCGGGGATGATCATCAGGTCGGCGGGCGAGCCGTTCCATGAGGCGTCGCCCGACCGCAACAGCACGCGACCGCGCACGACGTACAGCGTCGCCTCGCCGGGGTTGTCGTGCTCCGACAGGCTCTGGCCGGCCCGGAGGGCGATGAGGGTCTGCCTGAGCAGGTGCTCGTGTCCTCCGAATACGGTCTTGGCGCTGCGGCCGCTGCTCGCGCGCTCGGCCAGTACGAGCTGGGTGCGGGCCAGTGCCGTCAATGAGACCTTCTGCATGGTGGCTCCTTCGTGAGAACAGCACAAGGTTAGGCCCGCACCCATCCCGACGGGGGAGGACTCGGCCTCCCGCCACCCGGGCTAGTCTCGAAGAGTGACCTCATCCCTGCGGTCGACCGGCCAGGGGATCGGAACCGGTTCGTCCCCACGACCGGTTCTCGACCGCACATCGCTGCGACTCGTGTTCCTCATCCCGGGCGGCCTCTGCCTGCTGCTCGGGCTGGATGCCGCGCTCCTGCTGCTCGGGGTCTGGGCTCCGCTGTCGTGGGCGCGGGTGGCTGCTCTGCACGCCCCGCTGATGGTCTTCGGTTTCGTCGGCACCCTCGTCGTGCTCGAGCGCGCCGTCGCCGCCCGCCGGGGCTGGGGGTTCGCGGCGCCCGCCCTGCTGGGGCTCGGCAGCCTCGTTCTGCTCTCGCCGTTGCCCGCCGCTGTCGGCATCTCGATGATCGGGCTCGGCTTCGTCGCGCTGTTGGCGGTGTATGCGGTGATCCGACTGCGGTCGCCGGCCGCGGCGGTCGACATCCAGCTCCTGGGTGCGGTCGCGGGACTCGCCGCAGCGATTCTCTGGCTCGCCGGTACCCCGATCCCGGCCCTGGTCCCGACGATGGCAGTGTTCCTCATTCTCACCATCGCGGGTGAACGTCTCGAACTGGCACGCATCTCGCCCCTTGTCGATGCCCGGGTCGAGCGGCTTGGGCTCGGCTGCGCGATGCTGCTCGTGGCGCTGGCGGCGATCGCTCCCCTGTGGCCGCAGGCGGGTTATCCACTGCTCGGCGTCGCGCTCGCACTTCTCGTCGTGTGGTTGTTCCGGTACGACGTCGCGACCAGGCTGGTGAGAACGAACGGGATGCCGCGCTACATGGCCGCCTGCCTTCTCGCCGGCTATGTCTGGCTGCTGGTTCCCGCGGCGATCTGGCTCGTGGCGGGCAAGGTCACGGACGGGCGTCTCTACGACGCCGCGCTGCACGCGATCTTCCTGGGATTCGTGATCTCGATGATCATGGCGCACGCGCCGGTGATTCTGCCGGCGGTGCTGCGCAAACCCCTGCCGTACCGGCCATTCCTCTACCTGCCGGTCGTGCTGCTGCACGCGTCGCTGGTCGTTCGGTTGCTCGGCGGGGACGCATGGGGCAACGCGGATGCCGTGCGCTGGGGCGGGATCATCAACGTGATCTCACTCCTGCTGTTCGCCGCCCTGAGCATCATCTCTGCAGCGATGGGGCCCGTGAAGAAGCTCGTGAGGGATCGCCCGAAGGCTCGTCCATGAAGCGCGCCCGTTGGTATCCATTGACCAATGGCCTGGTCGCGTTGTGGCTCGTCGCGACAGCGATCGTGGTGCTGGTCCATCGATCCGTGCCGGGCGGCGGCTGGCTCATGGTGCACCTGCTGCTCCTGGGAGCGGTGAGCACGGCGATCCTGGTGTGGAGTCAGCATTTCGCCGACAGCCTGCTGCGTCGACCGGTTCCCGGCGGGCGCCGCTGGCAGGCTGTTCGCCTGCTCGGGCACTCGGCGGGAGCCGTGCTGGTCGTCGTGGGCGTGTCCGGGCGGGTGTGGTCGCTCGTCTTGGCCGGCGGTGTGCTGGTGGCCGTTGTCGCGATCGCCCATGCCGCGACGATCGCCGTCCAGTCCCGTGGAGCTCTTCCATCGCGGTTCGGTCCGCTCGTGCGCTTCTACCTCGCCGCCGGGTCGGCGCTGATCATCGGGGTCGGAATCGGCGTGGTGATGGCGCGCTCCGACATCCCGGAGGCCATGCACGATCGGCTCTATCCCGCGCATCTCGCCTTCAACCTGCTCGGCTGGATCGGGCTCACCGTGGTGGGCACCGTCATCCTGCTCTGGCCGACTGTGCTGCACACGCGGGTCTCGGATCGGGCAGGAAGGATCGCCCGCCGAGCGCTCTGGATCTGCGGTGGCGGGTTGGTCGTGGTCGGGGGAGCGAGCCTGCTCGATCTGCGCCAGCTCTTCGCGGTCGGAATCGTCGTGTACCTGGTCGGCGTCGCCTTCGTCGTGATCGAGGGGGTGCGGCAGGCCCGGCAGTCGACCAACTGGACTTTCGCGAGTTGGGGCATCGCTGCTGCCATTGGCTGGTATCTGTTCTGCACGATCGCATTCGCGGCCCTGGTGGTGCTTGCACCGACGTGGCGGGATGCCGCGACCAGCCTGGGCTGGCTGGTCGCTCCGTTCGCGGTCGGCTTCGCCGCACAGGTGCTGCTCGGTGCTCTCAGCTATCTGCTGCCCGTCGTGCTCGGCGGCGGCCCAGCGCGCAGCAGGCAATCCGCGTTCGAATTGAATCGGGCTGCGGTGTATCGCATCGTCGTGGTGAACCTCGGAATCGCGGTGTACCTGCTCCCCGTGCCGAGTTGGGTGCGGGTGGTCGACTCGTTGCTGGTGTTCGCCGTGCTGGTGACGTTCCTCGTGCTTGCGGTGCGTGCCGTGATCGCGTCGCGGCGGGTGGCCGGGGCCGCGAGCGCCCCGTCGTCGCCTCCGGCGTCCGGCTCGACATCCCCCCGACACGGGGGAGCGATGACCGCCGCGGTTGCGACCGTCGTCATCGCGCTGACGGTCGGAATGGCGCTCGACCCGGTCGCGGCCGGGCTGCTCGGGTCACGAACCGCGTCATCCGTCACCCCGACCGGTCACACCACGACCGTCGCGGTGAGCATGAAGGACATGCGCTTCAGCCCCGACATCGTCGAGGTTCCCGCCGGGGATGTTCTGGTCATCCGTCTCACCAACAACGACGACCAGGTGCACGACCTGGTACTGGCCAGCGGTTCCTCGTCCGGGCTGGTGAATCCTGGTCGGACCGTCGTGGTGCACGCAGGAGTGATCGGTGCGGACATCGACGGATGGTGCTCGATCGCCGGGCACCGACAGCTCGGCATGGTGATGACCGTGAAGGTGAGCGGCGGCGCCAGGCCCTCAGCGCATCCCTCGGCCTCGTCAACGGGGATGGCGGGGATGCCCGGGATGACGAGCACCGACGGCAGCGCGAAGACCGGCCCATCGGCCGCACGCGATATCGACCCCACGAGGCGGCCGCCTGCGAGTTTCACGGCACGCGATGCCGTGCTCCCGCCGGCGTCATCCCAGACCGTGCACAGGTACACCTTCACCGTGCGCGACGAGGTGCGTGAGGTTGCCCCGGGGATCACGCAGACGCTGTGGACCTACAACGGCACAGCCCCCGGTCCGACCCTGCGCGGCAAGGTCGGCGACCGCTTCGAGATCACCGTGATCAACGATGGCACGATGGGCCACTCGATCGACTTCCATGCCGGCTCGCTCGCGCCGAACATCCCGATGCGCACGATTCAGCCGGGGCAACGGCTCACGTACACCTTCACCGCAACGCGGTCGGGCATCTGGCTGTATCACTGCTCGACGATGCCCATGTCACTGCACATCGCGAACGGCATGTTCGGGGCCGTGATCATCGACCCGCCCGGGCTGGCGGCGGTCGATCGCGAGTTCGTGCTCGTGCAATCCGAGTTCTATCTCGGGCCTCAGGGCGGCATCGCCGACGTGAAGCGCATCGCCACCGAGAATCCCGACCTGGTGGTGTTCAACGGCTACGCGAACCAGTACGTCTACCGACCGCTGACGGTGCGGGCCGGCGAACGGGTGCGCGTCTGGATTCTGGATGCCGGACCCAACCGGCCGACCGCGTTCCACGTCGTCGGCGGCCAGTTCGACACCGTTTTCGCCGAGGGCGACTATCTGCTCAGAGACGGGGGAAGCACCGGGACAGGCGGATCACAGGCGCTCGCGCTGCAGCCGGCGCAGGGCGGTTTCGTCGAGCTCGTCTTCCCGGAGGCAGGCGACTACCCCTTCGTCACCCACGTCATGTCGGACGCCGAGAAGGGCGCCACCGGCACCTTCCACGTGACGGCCGGATAGACCGTCGGATGAACCTAGGCGGCGTGCTGGCGCGCCAGGTGCAGCTTCCACACCTCGGGGCCGCTCTCGAGATACGACACCGCGAAGTCATCCGGGCTGCGCTGCTCGAGTTGCGCGAGCAACGGAAGCGGGTTGTGGTCTGCGACGAGATCGATGCTGAACCCGGGTGCGATGGCGCCCAGAGCTCCGAAGATGGTGGCGTGACGGATCGCGTGAGGAATCTGCCGCACATCCAACACGATCTCGCTCTCGTTCTCGTGCCCGCACGCGCAGGCGGACCCTTCCGAGTGAACAGGAGCGGTTCTCTGAAGGTCGATCGGTTCTGCAGCCATCTCTCCACGATATGTGGCACCACCGGATCGTGCATGCCCATCCGCCCGTGACAAATCGCTGCGGGAGCGGCGCGGGTGCCTCGCTCAGCGGACGACCGTCACGTCGAGCACGTCGCCGACGCGAACCTCTGTCACCGACTCGCCGACGGCGGCCAGAGCATTCGCGCGGGCCAGATTGGCCACGAGGGCCGAGCCGGAACCACCGCGGCTGGCCGGTCGCACCGAGAGGGAGTGATCCGGATGCCGTTCGACGATGGCAGGCATGAACTGCATCCGACCCGGGGCGCTGGTCCACGCTTCGGCGACGACCGCAGGCACCGACTCTCGCAGGAGCTCTGTGCGGCCTTGCATGGCGAGCAGCGCAGGGCGGACGAACTGCTCGAACGACACGAACACGCCGACCGGATTGCCCGGGAGAGCGAAGATCGGCGTCGGAACGGCTCCGTCTGGGGCGGGCCAGGCGCCGAATCCCTGGGGCTTGCCAGGCTGCATCCGCACCGGCCCGAACCACACGCCGAGGGGGGCGAGCACGGCCTTGACCACGTCGTACGCCCCCACACTCACCCCACCGGTGGTGACGATGGCGTCGACGGTGGGGGCGATCCGTTCGAGGAGGGAACGCAAGGCGCCCTCGTCGTCCGGCACCGAACCGAGTTGAACGGGGGTGCCGCCGCAATCGGCGACTGCCGCCGCCAGCAGCACCGAGTTGGAGTCGTGGATCTGCCCGGCGCTCAACCGCTCGCCGGCGGGCCGAAGCTCCGACCCGGTCGACAGCACCGCCACGCGCACGGCCGGGTGCACGAGCAGGCTGCTCGCGCCTGTCGCGGCGGCGGCAGCGAGGTCTTGAGCGCTCAGCGTTCTGCGGGCAGCGAGCACCCGGTCACCCGCTCGCACGTCACTTCCGGCACGACGGATGTGGGCGGCGGGTTCCGGAGCTCGGCGCACGAGGACCGTTGTCGTGCCGCCATCGGTGTCTTCGAGCGCCACGACGGAGTCGGCGTCTGCGGGGATCGGCGCACCGGTCATGATGCGCACGGCCTCGCCCGCGCGCATCACCGGGTTGTCGGGGGAGCCGGCGGGGAGGTCGCCGACGACCACGAGCGACACCGGGGCGGCAGGGGTCGCTGACGCGACGTCCGCCGCTCGCACCGCGTACCCGTCCATCGCGGAGTTGTCGAAGCCGGGCACATCGATGCGCGCGGTGACGTCGTCGGCGAGGGTGCGGTGGAGCGTCTCGGCAAGCGGCATCAGAACGGCGGGGAGCTGGCGGATCGTCGCGAGGATCCGTTGCCGGTGGTCGCCGACGCTCGTGCCGCGCGGAGTTCGTACCTCCTCGTGGGTCATTCCGCCACCATACTGATCGCGGTCAGGATGCCCGTTCGGCGCCATCCGGCTGGGCATTTTTCACTGCTGAATCCCGTCGCACTCGCGTCGACGACGGCGCAGACTGAGAAAGTGGATTCGATCGATTCGACCGTTTCGACCGTTTCGGCTCGTCGAACGGTCGGTATGTCGATCGTCTTCCTCGTCACCGGTGGCCTGGGCCTGCTCGCCTCGCTCGCTCTGACCCTCGACAAGTTCGCCCTGCTCGAGAATCCGAAAGCCGAACTCGGCTGCAACTTCAACGTGCTGGTGGGCTGCAGCGCGGGTCTGAACTCGGCACAGGGTTCGGTCTTCGGCTTTCCGAACTCGATCCTCGGCCTGCTGTTCTGGACGGCGATCATCGTGATCGGGGTGGTGCTTCTGGCCGGGGCCCGCCTGGCCGCCTGGTTCTGGGTGCTCACCAGTGCAGCCACCGCCGCTGCGCTGGCGTTGGTCGTCTGGTTCATCGTCCAGAGCATCTACGTGCTCGGGGTGCTGTGCCCGTGGTGCATGTTGACCTGGGCGGTGACCATTCCGCTGTTCTTCGTCGTCGTCCTGCACACGCTGCGGGCCGAGGCGATGCCTGCGGCGGTTCGCCGAGTGGTCTCCAGGGCGGTCCCGTGGATTCTGCCGCTCACTGTGGTGTGCTATCTCATCGTGGCCGTGCTGGCCCAGCTGCGACTCGACGTGCTCGGCCGGCTCTTCTAGCCGCAGAACTGCAGCAGAAGGGTCTGAAAGCCCGCTGCCGGCGGAACGGCGCGGATGGCATGGGCGCCGGGCACGGGACGAATGCTGCGAGTCGAGCCGAGGAGTGAAGCGACCGCCACCCGCAGTTCGAGGCGGGCCAGCGGGGCACCGGGGCAGTCGTGGATCCCCCGTCCGTACAGCAGATTGTCCGCCGAGTTCTCGTGCGGCCGGTACTCATCGGGGTCACCGAATACGGTTTCATCGCGGTTCGCGGAGGCCCAGTGGATGCTGATCCGTTCGTGCGCGCCGATGAGGCGTTCGTCGAGTTCGACCGCAGTAGTCGTGACGCGGCGATTGGAGAGCAGCGGACCCTCGATCCGCAAGATCTCGTCGATCGCCGCCGGCAGCTCGTCCGGTGCCCTGCGCAGCCGATCCTGCAATTCCTCGTTCGCTGCCAGGTAGTTCAGCAGGATTCCGATGCTGGCGGCCATGGTTCCGAGCTCGCCGACCGTCCAATTGCGCAGGATCGACACGATCTCGTCATCGTCGAGCGGCCCGTCGACGGTGTGCTCCCTCAGCAATCGACCTGTGACATCGTCGGCCGCCGCTGCGTGCGCCCGGCGCTCCGCGATGACCCGACGAACAGCGGCATCGAAGTCGTGAGCCACTTCGTCCAGCTTCTGCCGGTCGCCGGTCAGCGTCGCATGGTGGTTGCGTGCCATCCAATCGCTCAACGCCTCTTCCATGTACGCCGGCCAACTCAGCCAGGCGCATTGAGCGCGGAGTGCGAAACGCAGTGCGAAGCGTTCGACGAACTCCACCTCCACGTCGCGGAGCAGTCCCTGCGTCAGTTCATCGGCGATGGCCGAGAACCGCGGTTCGAGTCGGGCGACCTCGTCGGCTGAGAAGTAATGATCGACAACAGCGCGGTATCGCTCGTGCTGTGGAGGGTCGAAGCCGTTGGGCACCGCGGCGTGCGCCGTCGACACACGGCTGGAATACGTTCTGTGATCCACCGCAACCGCGACGACGTCGGCGTGACGGAACACCGACCAGCCCAGGTGGTCGCTGTGCGCGATCGGGCAGCGGCCCCGCATCCGGTCGTAGGCGCGCAGAGGATCTGCGAGCACCTCAGGATCGCGGGGATCCCACTCGTTGCCGGGGTCAGCTGCAGCCACTGGTGCTTCCGCAGCTCTCGCACACGAAGCATGAGCCGGCCGGTCGCATCTTGACACCGCACGACAGGCACAGCGGTGCGTCCGCGACGAGGCCCTGCTGCGACTCGAGCAACTGCGCGCTGGAGTGCAACGCGGGGGCAGGCTCGGACTGCGGATCCGGCAGGCGGGGTTCCGCGGGCGGGTGTTCGCCGGAATCCAGTTGCTGGGTGCGCTCAGCGGTTGTCTGCACGCCCAAGGAAGCGCGGGTCTCGGGGGCCAGATGGTCAAGAGCCAGGCGACGGAAGATGTAATCCATGATCGACTGGGCGATTCTGATGTCCGGGTCGTCGGTCATCCCGGACGGTTCGAAGCGCAGGTTGGTGAACTTCTCGACGTAGGTGGTGAGCGGAACGCCGTACTGCAGGCCGATCGACACGGCGATGGAGAAGGCATCCATCACCCCGGCCAGGGTCGAGCCCTGTTTGCCGAGCCGCAGGAAGATCTCTCCCAGGCCGCCGTCCGGGAATGATCCCGCCGTCAGGTAGCCCTGGGCGCCTGCGACTTCGAACGAGGTGGTGACCGACGGGCGGGATTTCGGAAGTCGCCTGCGAACCGGTGCGCTCCACGCGGACCCATTCGCGGCAGCCGACTCGGTCTTCATGCCGTCGGAGAGCGGCTGCCCGACCTTGCAATTGTCGCGATAGATGGCCAGCGCCTTGAGCCCGAGCTTCCAGCCCTGGAAGTAGACCTCCTCCACGTCCTCGACGGTGGCGTCCTCTGGCAGGTTGACGGTCTTGGAGATCGCACCGGAGAGGAAGGGCTGCACGGCCGCCATCATGCGGACGTGGCCCATCGGTGCGATGGGCCGTTTGCCCATCGCGGTGTCGAAGATCACGTAGTGCTCGGAGCGCAGCCCCGGTGCATCGACGACGTGCCCGTGTTCCGCGATGTAGTCGACCACCGCCTCGACGGTCTCATCGGGGTATCCGAGTCGGCGCAAGGATCGTGGGATCGCCTGGTTGACGATCTGCATGGATCCACCGCCGACGAGCTTCTTGAACTTCACGAGCGAGAAGTCGGGCTCGATGCCGGTGGTGTCGCAGTCCATCATGAAACCGATCGTTCCGGTCGGCGCAAGAACACTCGCCTGTGCGTTCCGCCAGCCGTGCGTCGCACCGGCCTCGAGGGCACCCGCCCATTCGCGTCCGGCGCGATCACGCAGACTCCCGTCCATCGCCCCGAGCACGGTGAGGGATTCGGTGGCTGCGGCGTGCTTGCGCATCACTCGCTCATGCGCCGTGGCATTGCGCGCATAGCCGGCGTAGGCACCCACGGCGCCCGCCAATTCTGCCGACCTGCGGTACGCGGCGCCGGTCATCAAAGAGGTGATGGCGGCCGCTAGCGCGCGACCGCCGTCCGAATCGTAACCGTGTCCGGTCGCCATGAGCAGTGCGCCCAGGTTGGCGTAACCGATGCCCAGCTGACGGTAGTCGCGCGTGTTGCGGGCAATCGGCTCGGTCGGGAAGTCTGCGAAGCAGATCGAGATGTCCATGGCGGTGATGACCAGCTCCACGGCCGCGACGAATCCGTCGATGTCGAAGGTGTTGTCGTCCCCCAGGAACGCCAGGAGATTGAGCGAGGCCAGGTTGCACGACGAGTCATCGAGCGACATGTACTCGGAGCAGGGGTTGGACGCGTTGATGCGGCCCGACTCGGGAGTGGTATGCCACCCGTTGATGGTGTCGTCGTACTGGATACCGGGGTCGGCGCAGGCCCAGGCCGCCTCGGCGATCTGGCGGAACAACTGCTTCGCCCGGACGGTTTCGATGGTGCGGCCGTCAGACCGAGCTGTCAGATCGAAATCGCCATCCTGCTCGACGGCGCGGAGGAAGGTGTCGCTCACGCGCACCGAGTTGTTGGCGTTCTGGTACTGAACCGAGGTGATGTCGTGGCCGCCGAGATCCATGTCGAAGCCTGCGTCCCGCAGCACGCGGATCTTCTCTTCTTCGCGGACTTTTGCCTCGACGAACTCCCGGACGTCCGGGTGGTTGACATCGAGCACCACCATCTTGGCGGCGCGCCGAGTGGCTCCCCCCGATTTGATGGTGCCGGCACTGGCATCCGCGCCGCGCATGAATGAGACCGGCCCGCTCGCCGTCCCTCCTGACGAGAGAAGTTCTGCCGCTGAGCGGATGCGCGACAGATTCACTCCCGAGCCGGAGCCGCCTTTGAAGATCATCCCCTCCTCTCGGTACCAGTTCAAGATCGACTCCATGGTGTCGTCGACCGAGAGGATGAAGCAGGCGCTCACCTGCTGGGGTGAATCGGTTCCCACGTTGAACCAGACCGGCGAGTTGAACGAGAACACCTGGTGCAGCAAGAGCCAGGTGAGTTCGTCGCCGAAGACCTCGGCGTCTGTCGACTCCGCGAAGTACCCGTTCTCGCTCCCCGCCGCAACGTACCGACGGACGACCCGATCGATGAGCTGCTTCAAGCTGGATTCCCGAGTCGGCGAGTCGGGGGCTCCACGGAAGTACTTCGTGGCGACGATCGTGGAGGCATTGGCCGACCACGTCGTCGGAAACTCGACGTTCTTCTGTGCGAAGACCGTCTCACCGGTCTTCCAATTGGTCTGCTCGATGTCGCGTCGCTCCCAGTCCACCTCTTGGTAGGGGTGCACTCCGGCGGTGCTGAACCGACGGGCGACCTGCAAGCCCGACGAGCCGAGGTGTGTTTGCCGTCCTGCTCGCTGTTGCGTACCCATCAGCGCTCGTCCTCCTCCATCGGCAAGGCCTGAAATCAACTAGATATTGCGATGCGAGATTCAGTCTGACACCACATGTTGTGATTTTCGAGGGAACAAGACCGTGACAAATGCCCGCGGCGCTGTCCTGTGCAACGCGGCCAGCACCGCCCAGGAGCGTGCCCGTCTCTCAAGGTCGGGGAGTGGCAGGCTAGTGACATGAGCCGCGTTTATACCAGGACAGGCGATGATGGAACGACGGGGATGCTCTTCGGCGGTCGAACCTCCAAAGGCGAGGCACTGATCGACGCTCTCGGCGACATCGATGAGGCAGTCTCTGCCGTCGGAGTCGCTCGTTCTGGCTTCACCGACCCAAGGCGCGCTGATCTTCTCCTCCGGTTGCAGCGCGAGCTCTTCGTGGTCGCGGCAGACCTCGCTGCTCATCCGGAGCATCGCGATCGCCTCGAGCCGCGCATCTCGCGGGCGGTGCCCGAGATGGTCTCCGAGCTGGAGCAGACCATCGACGAAGTCACTGCAGTGCGGCCGTTACGGCCCGTGTTCATCGTGCCCGGAACGAACCCGCAGGAAGCAGCCATCGATCTCGCGAGAACGGTTGTGCGCAGAGCGGAGAGGCACACCGTGCGGACAAGGCTGGCAGGGCATTCGGTGAGCGACGACGTTCTTCACTATCTCAACCGGCTGTCGGATCTGCTCTTCGTCCTGGCCCGCGACGCCGCGAACGGCGCGGACGAGCCGACCAGTCACGACTGACTCGGCGTGCGTCGACTCGTTGAGCGGACGAAGGCGACGACCAGGAGAACGAAGACGATCGACCATGCCGCGATGGCGAACCAGACCCACGCCGACGCGAGCATGCCCATGAACTCGAAGCCGATCGCGCGCCCGAGAGTGACGGAGGCGACGGCGTACATGCCGAGGGGGAACACCACGCTCCACAGCTTGGGCTCGTACGACCACGGGAAGCGTCTGACGAAATACCGCCACAGCCCGAAGATCACGAGTGCCGGGATGAACCAGCTGCCGAATGACCAGAGGACGACGGCCGCGCCCGCAACGAAAGGATGCACAGCGGACAGCAGATGTGTCGGAGTGGTGGTGGCAAGGGTCAGGATGCCGGCCGCTGCGCGCACGCTGATCGCGGTGGCGCCCATGAGGATCCAGTACGCCGGTCCCATCTCGGCGGGGGTGGTCTCGATGAGGAACAGTCTGAGGAAGATGATCACGGTCAGGATCAGGTACAGCACGATGCCGACGCTCCAGAACAAGACAGACACCACGCCGACCATGTCTTCGAACATCGCCCAGGGCAATTGGGGCGCCAGCGCGGTCGCGAGCACCGCAACCGACTGGGTGCCGACCACCCAGACCAACCAGACGCCGGTGATTTCTCGAAGGAGCGGTCGGCGACCGGCGAGCACGATCAAGCTGAACAGCCCGTAGGTCAAGACGAGCCAGAGCAGGAACGCCGCGATGCCCAGGACCAACGAGATGACCCACAGGCGGTGAGCAAGCAGGGCCGTCGCGAGCACGTTGGTGCCGGCGACCACGGTGAACAGGGCGACGGCGCTCGACGGAGCACGGAGGGTGGCCGCGAAACGGTGCGGGAAGCGCAGCGCGCGCGTCAGGTATGCGAGCAGCAGAATGACGAAGCCGACCGCGGTAGCGACGAGCAGTACCTCGGCGAGCACCGTGATTCCCAGCAGCCGACAGGCGACCGAGACGATTCCTGTCGCCATCACAAGGGCGAAATAACCCGGATCGAGGGTCGCGAGCCATGCGCTGACGGGTCCCCTGGGCAACGGCTCCACGAGGGCGGCGGGCTGCGGCTGCTCCGAGGCCACGCCCGGGAGGGGTTCGCTCACCGCTGTGCGGCCTTCTCGCGCCGACTGACCGGGCGGGTGCTCCGAGCCCAGCCGCGCCTGGTCACCCGGGCGCCGAGGTGCGCGTCGCGGGAGCGGTAGACGACGTAGGGCCGGAACAGGTACCCGATCGGCACCGAGAGCACGTGCACGAGACGGGTGTACGGCCAGATCAGGAAGAGGGCGGTCGCGCTGATCACGTGCAGTTGGAACACGAGCGGAACGCCGGTCATCAGTGCGATGTCCGGCTGGAAGATGATCAGGCTGCGGATCCACGGCGACACCGAGTTGCGGTAGTCGTACCCGGCGCCGAGCACCTGGAACTGGATGACGGCGATCATGCCGAACACGATCGTTCCGGCCAGGAAGACGTACATCACGACATCCATGGCGCTCGTCACCCTGAGCACCCGCAGGACGGCGCCCCGACGCGCGAGCAGGATCACCAGGCCCACTGCCGTGACGGTGGCCGCGACGGTCCCCAGCCAGGTGGCGCCGAGGTGGTAGAGGTGTTCGGTGATGCCGAGGAACTCGAGCCAGGTCGCCGGGATGAGCAGACCGACGACGTGTCCGGCGATGACGGCGAGCATGCCGTAGTGGAACAGCGGAGAGCCCCAGCGCAGGATCCTGCTCTCGTAGGCCTGGGAGGAGCGCGACGTCCAGCCGTACTGGTCGTAGCGGTATCGCAGGATGTGGCCGATGACGAAGCTCGCGGCGGCGATATAGGGGAAGACGATCCAGAGCAGAATGCCGACGGTGTTCATACCCGTGCCCCTTCGCTCGCGGCGCCCACCGGGGCGAAGGGTGCCAGGGCCCCGAGGAAGCTCAATCCGACCATCTCGGTCGGAGGCCCCTCGTTGACGAGGCGCAGGTAGCGCTCGCGGGTCTCGTCGTCGATGTCGGGCAGCGAACGGCACACCGCTGCGACGACATGCGTGTACGCGCTTCCGAACGTCTCGAGGGCCGCCCGCAGCACCTCGATGCCGTCACGGTGAGAGGCCAGCAGCTCGCCGGCGATCGGTGAGTCGCTTCGCGCCGAGAACTCGAGCACCATCGGCAGGTAGTCGGCGAGCTCGCCGTCCTCGACCTCCCACCCGGCGGCCCGGTACGCCTCGACGAAACGGACCAGCGCCATTCCCCGCTTGCGGGTGTCGCCGGCCGCGTAATAGCTGAGGTACGGGCAGCACTTGCGCTTCTGGTCGAAGATGGCGGTGAAATGCGCCTCGAGCGCGCCCTGGCTCATGGCCGATGCCACCGTCAAGAACGCCCCGAACTCATCGGCGATCTCGGGGGGAAGCGACCCGACCGCGACCGCAACCTGCTCGAACTGACCCCGGCGGCGGGGTTCCGGGTAGTCGAGCAGGATCGACGCCGCCATGTGGACGATCCGCCGCTGGTCCGCGCTGAGGGCCGAGGAGGGCAGCGTCTGCACCGCGCCGGTGGGAGTCATGCCGGCCCTCCGGCCTCTGCTGCAGGCGGGAACATCCCGTTGGTGATGCCGGTGCCGTTCCAGTTGAGCAGGTTCAACCGTCCCGCCGTCGACGGCTCGGTCGGATCGGTCAGGTTCTTCAGCGCGTGGAAGCTCTCGACCGTGGCATCCATCGGCGTTCCCGGGATTCTCGCGGTCGCCAGCACGTCGCCGGTGGAGCGAGCGCCGCCCATGCCGGGTCCGCCATCCGTGTCGAGGGAGCAGGCGAACTCGTCAAGATCCCTGGCCGACTCGACGTGCGCCTTCGGGATCACGTAGCGGTCTTCGTACTTGGCGATCGCCAGCAGCCGGTACATCGCCTGCATCTCGTCGCCCGACATCCCGACCGCCATCGCGATGTTCTCATTCGCCTCGTTGCCGAGATTGATGTCGCGCATGTACGAACGCATCGCGGCGAGCTTCTTCAGCGAGTATTCGATCGGAGCCGCGTCGCCGGCGGTGAACAGTCCGGCCAGGTACTCGACCGGGATGCGCAGCTTGTCGATCGCAGCGAAGAGGTTGCGCACGTCCTCGCCATCGTTTCCGCTGTTCGACACCACGTCGACGACGGGAGACAGCGGCGGGATGTACCAGACCATCGGCATGGTTCGGTACTCGGGGTGAAGCGGCAGCGCGACCTTGTACTCGCTGATGAGCTGATAGATCGGGCTGTTCTGGGCCGCCTCGATCCAGTCGTCCTGGATGCCGTCCGCCTTCGCCTGCGCGATGACGGCCGGGTCGAACGGGTCGAGCATGACCGAGCGCTGCGCCTCGAGCAGCTCGTGCTCGTCTTCGATCGCTGCGGCCTCGAGCACGCGGTCCGCGTCGTAGAGCATGAGACCGAGGTAGCGCAGCCGCCCCACACAGGTCTCGGAGCAGATCGTCGGCTTGCCCTGCTCGATGAGCGGGTAGCAGAGAGTGCACTTCTCGGCCTTGTTGGTCTTGTGGTTGAAATAGACCTTCTTGTACGGGCAGGCCGACACGCACATCCGCCAGCCGCGGCAGTCGTCCTGGTCGACAAGCACGATGCCGTCCTCCGCGCGCTTGTACATCGCGCCGGAGGGGCACGCCGACACGCACGAGGGGTTGAGGCAGTGCTCGCAGATGCGCGGCAGGTAGAACATGAAGGTGTTCTCGAACTCCATCTTCACGTGCTCGCTCATGTGCGCCAGGATCGGGTCGTCGGCCGCGGTCTCTTGAGAACCCCCGAGGTCGTCGTCCCAGTTGCCCGACCACGTGATGCTCATGTCCTTGCCGGTGAGCAGTGACTTCGGGCGGGCCACCGGTCCGTTCTTCGTCTGCGGCGCGCTCGTGAGCATGTCGTAGTCGTAGGTCCACGGCTCGTAGTAGTCGTCGATCGTCGGCAGGTCGTTGTTGGCGAAGATCGTGGCGAGCTTCTTCAAGCGCCCGCCGGACTTCAACGTCAGCCGACCGCGCTTGTTGCGGATCCAGCCGCCCTTCCAGCGCTCCTGGTCCTCATAGCGGCGCGGGTAGCCGAGCCCCGGCCTCGTCTCGACGTTGTTGAACCAGACGTATTCCATGCCGTCGCGGTTCGTCCACACCTGCTTGCAGGTGACGGAGCAGGTGTGGCATCCGATGCACTTGTCGAGGTTCATCACCATCGACATCTGAGCCATGACTCGCATCAGTACTCCACCTCCTGGCTGCGGCGTCGGATCACGGTGACCTCGTCGCGCTGATTCCCGGTCGGCCCGAGATAGTTGAATGCGAACGTCAGCTGGGCGTAGCCGCCGATGAGGTGCGTGGGCTTGAGCAGGATCCGCGTGAGCGAGTTGTTGGTCCCTCCGCGCATTCCGGATGTCTCGGCGATCGGCACGTTGATCGTGCGGTCTTTCGCGTGGTACATGAACACCGTGCCCTCGGGCATCCGGTGCGAGACGATCGCACGGGCTACCACGACGCCGTTGCGGTTGTACGACTCGATCCACTCGTTATCGCGCACGCCGATCTTGTCGGCGTCCTGCGGTGACATCCAGATCGTCGGGCCGCCGCGCGACAGCGTGAGCATCATCAGGTTGTCCTGGTACTCGGAGTGGATCGACCACTTCGAGTGCGGCGTGAGGTAGCGCACCGCCACCTCGGCCCTTCCCTTCGAGCCGGGCGCGCCGGTCGGGGATGTGGATCCGATGATGGAGTCGTTGAACAGGCGATGCATGTCCAGCGGCGGCCGGTAGACCGGCAGCCCCTCGCCGAGTTCGAGCATCCAGTCATGATCGAGGTAGAAGTGCTGGCGCCCGGTGAGGGTGTGCCAGGGCTTCAGGTGCTCCACGTTGATGGTGAATGCGCTGTAGCGGCGACCGCCGTGCTCGCTGCCCGACCATTCGGGTGACGTCATGACCGGTACCGGGCTGCCCGAGACATCCGTGAAGGTGAACCGGCGCCCTTCGTTGTCGCTGGCCAACTGGGCGAGCTTCTGACCGGTCTGCTGCTCGAGCTGGCGGAATCCCTGCGTTCCCAGTCGTCCATTCGTCGTTCCGGACAGCGCGAGCACCATCTCGCAGGCACGCACGTCGGTGTCGAGCTTGGGTCGTCCCTTCGCCGGGCCGCTTTCCACGAGTCCGTTGCGCCTGCCGAGGTCGGCGACCTCCACGTCGGGATTGAACTTGACGCCTTTTGTCATCATGCCGAGCTTCTCGGTGAGCGGCCCGAGCGCCGCCATTCGAGCCGCGAATGCGGGATAGTCGCGTTCGACGACGGCCAGTTTCGGCATGGTGACGCCGGGGATGAGCTTCGGGTTGCTCGTGACGGCACCGTGCGGAGTCGACATCGCGTCGGCGGTGTCGTGAAGCAGGGGAGAGGCCACCAGGTCTTTGCGGACCCCGAGGTGCTCGACCGAGAACTCCGAGATCTTCTTGGCAAGCAGATGGAAGATGTCGAAGTCGGTCTTCGCCTGCCACGGCGGCGCGATCGCCGGGTTGAAGGTGTGGATGAACGGGTGCATGTCGGTCGTCGAGAGGTCGTGCTTCTCGTACCAGGTCGCCGGCGGCAGCAGCACGTCGCTGAACATCGTGGTGGAGGTGTTGCGGAAGTCGCTCGTGACCAGCAGGTCGAGCTTTCCCTCCGGGGCCTCGTCGTGCCAGGCGATCGAGGCAGGGCGGCGGTCCGGCTCGGATTCGCCGCCGCGGATCGCCGCATCCGTTCCGAGCAGGTGCTTCAGGAAGTACTCGTTGCCCTTCCCAGACGAGCCGATGATGTTGGCCCGCCACACGTTCAGCACCCGGGGGAAGTTCTCGGGCGAGTCGGGATCCTCGCAGGCGTACGCGAGTTCTCCCTTGGTGAGCTGATCGACCACGTAGTCCGCGGGATCCACCCCGGCCGCCTCGGCATCGTCGACGAGGTCGAGGGGGTTGCGGTTGAAGGTCGGGTAGCTCGGCATCCAGCCGCGCTTGGCGGATTCGACCAGGCAATCGGCGGTGGTCCTGCCCGTGAAGATCCCGGTGGCCTGTGCGCTGGACAGCGTGTCGGCGGCGAGGCCGTCGTAGCGCCACTGATCGGTGGCCAGGTACCAGTACGCGGTACCGATCATCTGTCGGGGCGGGCGCACCCAGTCCAGGCCGAAGGCGTATTGCGCCCACCCGGTGAGCGGCCGCACCTTCTCTTGGCCGACGTAGTGAGCCCAGCCGCCGCCGTTGACTCCCTGACAGCCGGTCATCGTGGTCAGCGCGAGGAACGAGCGGTAGATGGTGTCGGAGTGGAACCAGTGGTTGGTCCCCGCCCCCATGAGGATCATCGACCGGCCGTCCGAGGCTTCGGCGTTCTGGGCGAACTCTCGCCCGATGCGCTCGGCTGCCTGGGCGGGCACCGAGGTGATCTCCTCCTGCCATGCCGGTGTGCAGGGCGATGAGGCATCGTCGTAGCCACTCGGCCATTCGCCGGGCAGCCCGTCGCGAGCGACGCCGTACTGGGCAAGCAGCAGGTCGAAGACGGTCGTCACGGTGCGACCGGCCACCGTGCGCACGGGAACCCCGCGGCGGATGGTGCCGGCGCCACCTGCGTGCTCCTGGCCCTGGGAGGGCGCCAGGTCGAAGCGCGGCAGGTCGATGGCCGCGGCTGCGTGGTCGTAGTCGGGCGCGTCGGCGATCGACAGCAGGGGATCGACGTCGCCGAGATCCAGGTTCCACAGACCGGCGTCCTGCTCTGAGAACCGGTGGCCCAGCGACCCGTTGGGGACGACCGGTTTGCCCTTCTGGTCGAGCAGTACCGGCTTGAAGGCGGCATTGGCAACCTCCGCCGCCTTGCCGGGCAGGGCATCCGCCATCAGGAACTTGCCGGGCACCCAGGCATCGCCGCGCTTGGTGAGTTCGATCAGGTAGCAGGAGTCGCTGAACTTCTTCAGGTAGTCGACGAACCGCGGGGTGCGCCGGTCGACCAGGAACTCCTTGAGCACGACGTGCCCCATGGCGAGGGCGAGCGCGCCGTCGGTCCCGGGGTGCGGCGACAGCCACTCGTCGGCGAACTTCGTGTTGTCGGCGTAATCGGGCGACACCACGATGACCTTCTGGCCGCGGTACCGGGCTTCGACCATGAAGTGCGCGTCGGGTGTTCGCGTGACGGGAACGTTCGAGCCCCACATCATCAGATAGGAGGAGTTCCACCAGTCCGCCGATTCCGGCACGTCGGTCTGGTCGCCGAAGACCTGCGGCGAGGCCACGGGAAGGTCGGCGTACCAGTCGTAGAACGACAGCATCGTGCCGCCGAGCATGGTGACGAAACGAGACCCGACCCCGTGCGACACGATCGACATGGCGGGAATCGGCGAGAAGCCGGCGATGCGGTCCGGACCGTATTGCTTGATCGTGTGAACATGAGCGGCCGCGACGATCTCGGATGCCTCGTCCCAACTCGCCCGGACCAGCCCGCCTTTGCCTCGCGCCCTCTTGTATGCCCTGGCCGTCTCGGGGTTGCCGGTGACCTCGGCCCATGCCAGCACCGGGTCACCGGTCTTCGCCTTGGCCGCGCGGAATGCCTCCAGCAGGACCCCGCGTACGTAGGGGTAGCGCACCCGGGTCGGCGAGTATGTGTACCAGCTGAAGGAGGCCCCGCGGGGGCAGCCGCGCGGCTCGTACTCGGGCGAATCGGGTCCGACCAGCGGGTAGTCGGTCTGCTGGGTCTCCCAGGTGATGATGCCGTCTTTGACGTACACCTTCCACGAACAGGATCCGGTGCAGTTCACCCCGTGCGTCGAGCGCACCTCTTTGTCATGAGACCAGCGGTCTCGATAGAACGAGTCGGCATCCCGGCCGCCCTTGAGGAACACCGACCGCAGATCTTCTGAGACGGTGCCCGGACGCAGGAACCTCCCCAGCTTCAGCAGCGAGTCGGCGAGGAGGCCGTCGGTGCCGGCGGGGGTTGGGGTGGCATTCCTGCGACTGCTCACGGTTGCTCCTGATGATGCGTCGTTGTTCCGCGGGGTGCGAGAACGCCCTGGATCGAGACTGCGGCGAGACCCGCGCCGCGACAAGGCGGAAGTGCCGTGACAAATCGGGTCATGTCGTGCGCTCCGTGGCATCGTCCAGGTCGACCGTGCAGGTGTCTGGACCGGAGAAGGGATGCTGGGCCTGCGCCGTGAGCGGTCCGTCGATGAGTTCGAGTGCGTCTCTGATGAGGGCGAAGTGAACCTCGCAGACCTGAGGGTTGTCGCGCGCGAGGTGGGCGAACGGACAACTGTGCATCGTCATCTGCGAGGCCTTCAGGTCGACCTGCGCGTCGAAGCCGCATTGATTCATGTGGTCGTCGAGCATGTCGAATTGGCGGTCGACGGGGGTCGACTCCGCATCGACCACTCGAGGCGGCATCATGCGGTGGAACTGCTCGGAACGCACTCCCGCCGCGTGGCGTCTTTGCACGCGGATGGAGTCGTCTGGGTGGGTTGCTGCCCGGTACAGAACCTTCGGCCGTCCCTTGGTGGCGCGCGGGATCGGCTCGGAATGAACGAAACCGGCGTCGATCAGGCGATGCAGATGTTCGCGCGCGGTGTTGTGGTGCAATCCGGTCGCCTCGGCGAGCTGAGCGACCGTCATCGAACCGTGCACCTGGAGCTCGTGCAGCAGGTTGATTCTGCTGAGTGACGACAGTGTCTTCAGGTAGCTTCGGGGACGTCGAGCGGCCATGACGTCAGTAAACGCTCGAGGCCGTGTTTAATCCAGGGACTTTCGTCGTGTTTAATCGGGCCGCTCACCGCCCGCCGGGCCGATCTCTCCACCTGCGGCTACGCTCGAATCATGGCGGACGATCGGGGTGGACCGGCAGGGGCCCTGCTTGATCGCCGGGGCCGGCCGCTGCACGACATCCGCTTCTCGGTCACCGATCGGTGCAACTTCCGCTGCGTGTATTGCATGCCGAAAGACATCTTCGGCCGGGATTACGCCTTCATGCCCAGCGCCGAACTGCTGACGTTCGAAGAGATCACGCGGCTGGCGCGGATCGCTGCGGCGCACGGCGTCGAGAAGATCCGCCTCACCGGGGGTGAGCCATTGCTGCGCAAGGGGCTGCCCGAGCTCGTCCGGATGCTGAGCGCACTGAGGACGCCAGACGACCGCCAACTCGACATCGCCCTCACGACGAACGGCTCGGCGCTGGCGCACGTGGCCGGAGCCCTGAAAGAGGCGGGCCTGAGACGGGTGACCGTGTCGCTCGATTCCTTGGACGACGCCACCTTCCAAGAGATGAACGACGTGCGGTTCCCGGTTGAGAAGGTGCTGCACGGGATCGACGTCGCGCACGAGCTCGGGCTGGGCCCGATCAAGATCAACATGGTGGTGAAGAAGGGGCGCAACGACCAGGACATCGTTGCCATGGCGCGGCACTTTCGCGGCACGCCATACATTCTCCGGTTCATCGAGTTCATGGATGTCGGCTCCACCAACGGCTGGCAACTCGGTGAGGTCGTCCCCTCGGCGGAGGTGATTCGACGCATCGACGAGGTCTTCCCCCTGGAAGAAGTCGAACCCAACTACCGCGGTGAGACCTCCACGCGTTGGCGGTACCGCGACGGGCAGGGCGAGATCGGGGTGATTTCCAGTGTCACCCAGTCGTTCTGCCACTCCTGTTCGCGGGCACGGATCTCGGTTGACGGGATGCTCTACACCTGCCTGTTCGCGACCGGCGGCCATGATCTGCGGGGGATGATGCGCGAGGGATGCAGCGACGATGAGTTGTCGAAGCGGCTCGCGGTCATCTGGCGGAGCCGGTCCGATCGCTACTCCGAATTGCGATCGCTCCACATGACGCCCGATACCTCGGGCAAGCGCGTCGAGATGTCGTACATCGGCGGCTAACGCGGGCCGTCCGCAGTGAGGGCGAGAGCTGCGGCAACGCTCTGCCGCATGGCCTGCCCGGGATCGGTTCCCGTCGCGGCGGCGCGTCCGGCGGCGTAGCCGACGATGAAGGTCGTGAGGGGTGCTGCGGGACGTACGACGGTGCGAGCGGCCGCACCGGCGAGCCCGAGAACCTCCTCGACGTCGAATGGTGTACCGGTGAGCTCGAGCTGCGCCGTCAGCTTCTCGACCCAGGCATTGATCAGGCCGCTCTCTTCGTCGTTCATGGGGCTCCTTCGGAGGGTGAGGGGTGAATGGGGGTCGGGAACGAGACTCCGAGTCGAACGGCGTCGTCCGGGGTGTCGACATCGGCGGTCGCGTCGGCCGGCACGGTGATCTCCGCCAGATCCAGGCCCATGACGAGGCGTGAGACCGGCACACCGCCGAGGGATCCTGCGCGCTCGTGGTCGGCGATTGCGGCGGCAAAGGGGGTGGTGCGATAGACCGCGGCGAGCGGCTGACGATGCCCGCCCGAGTCGACGGGGACGACTCCGTCGGCGTCGGGATGCTCGCCGAGCGCCGAGATGAGCGGGGGAACGGCTCGTTCGACGTGCGGCATGTCGCAGGCGACGACCAGCACCGCGTCGCTGGCTCCTCCTGGCTGGAGCGAGAGGCAGGCCATTCCGGCGGCGATCCCCGCGGCGGGTCCGCCGAACGGAGGGTCCTCGCGGGTGTGAAGCACTCCGTCGACGAGCGACTCGTCCGGCCGCGCACCCACGACCACCGTGCGCCGTGCGCGCGACACCGCAGACAACGTCCGGTGCAGGAGGGTCCGCCCCTCGAATCGCAGGTCGGACTTGGCGATCGAGTCGAGCCGCGACGATCGTCCGCCCGTGAGCACGATGGCGTCGACTATCACCCGAGAACTCTAGTCACAGGCGGTTGCGCCACTCATAAGCAAATGTCGAGGATCGAGACCTACGCTACGACCGTGGCGTCCTCGAACAAGCAGCGCATTGCCGACCAGCGACGGATGAAGCTGGAGCAGATCAGACTCGAACAACGCAGACGGGAGCGCGGTCGGCGGATCCTGATCGCCGCGGTCGGGCTCGTGGTCGTGATCGTCGTCACCGTGGTCGTCGTGGTCCTGGTGTCGCGACCTCAGGCCGGCGCCCCGGTCGAGGCCGGTGCACGGCAGCAAGTCATCCCCTCGGCTCCGACCGGCGCGACGACGACGCAATCGCCGACCACCACGGTGCCGGATACGAGCGGGATTCCCGGAGTCCTCGCCTGGGACACCACCGGGTGGCCAGGAGACGGAGCCGCTCACCCCGGCGCACTCGAGCATCAGCACGTCGACGGTCCCGTGACATATGCCGTCACCCCTCCTGTGGGCGGACCCCATAACGGGATCTGGATGAATGCAGGCGTCTACACGAAACCGATCCCGTCCGAACGCGCGGTGCACAACATGGAGCACGGCGCCGTGTGGATCACCTACCAGCCCGATCTGCCTGCGTCGCAGGTGGCTGCGCTGACCGCGTTCGTGACCGAGCAGTCCCTCATTCCCGAGACGGGGGAGACCGCGAGCGGCGCCCCGACGACCAACTCGAACCGCTACATCGATCTGAGCCCCTGGGCGACCAGGTCGTTGCCCGCGCCCATCGTGATCAGCGCGTGGGGTCATCAATTGCGTCTCACCAGCGCGACCGATTCGCGGATGCAGACGTTCGTCGACACCTTCCGCGACAAGCCGGCGTATTCACCGGAATACGGAGCCGCCGTCGACGGCATCCCGATCCAGACCGGCGGTCGACCGGCAGCCGCCGGGAGTTCGCAGCCGAACCCGCCGGGGGCAGTGCAGTAGCCGGCAGTCGCCAGTGGCCGGCAGCCGCTGGTAGCCGGCAGCCGCTAGTGGCCGTGCGACATGATCCACGCCAGCAGGTAGCTGCGGGAGTCGGCGTCGTCGATGAACTTCGCGGGCAGCCCCCGCGCGGTGACCAGCGCCTTCGCCGCCTCGCCAGGACCGCCGAGCGCGGAATACATCAGCAGGTAGTCGCCGAACTGCACGTCATAGCCCGCTGGCGCTGCGCCCGCGATGTTGCGCGCGATGCGTGCGGGGTCACCGGCCAGGTAGGTGGAAGCGGGGCTCATCGGGATGAGCTGGATGCCGAGCTTGGCATTCGGATCGGCGCTGAACCAGGTCGCGCAGTCGCGCTTGCCGCCCCAGACGATTCCGACGATGCTGTGCGCGTAGCCGGCGTACACCCGATCGTTCGTCGAGAAGTTCGTCCAGTACGCCTTCGCGGATGCCGACTCGGCAGACAGCATCCAGCTCGCCTCGTTCGCGAGCCCCCGGTCGCCGGTGGCAACCGCCCACAGCGAGAGCCCGTTCCAGGCATCGACCGCCTCCGAGCTGGACTCCTGGTTGTTGCCGTCGGCGAACGGCGCGTATCCCGACGCCCATGAGTGCCCGGCGTAGGCGTCGAAGACCCGGCGTGCCGGGAACGCGGACGATCCCCCTGACGTGCCGACGTCGGCGGCCAGCAGGTTCATCACGGGCGCGATCCGAGCCGTGAGCGAGGGGCTGTACTTCGCGGCGACACCGGCCGCGTACAGGAAGTAGCCGTAGTGGAAGGCGTGATCGTTGAACTGGTCGGATCCGAACGAGGCCGTGAGCCCCACCACGCCCTTCGCGATCGGGTCGTAGACGAAGCACTGGCTCGACCGGGTCGAGCAGCCCTTCGGATCCGTCCATCTCAGCAGGGCATCATCGAGCTTCTGCTGCGCCGTGGTCGCCGCACTCGTGTCTCCCACCTGATGGGCGAGCATCAGGAGGTTGGCGAGGCGGTACAGCGCCTTGCCTCCGAAGTAGCTGTCGGGAGGGATCGCAGGAGTCGCCCGCAGATCCTCGGCCAGCTGAGCGGAGATGACCGACTTGTCGGCCGCGGACAACGAGCCGACGTCGAGCGTCCCGCTCGACGGCACCTTGGTCGAGGTCCATGCCAGGGTCGTGCCGGAGCACGCGTCGAGCGTGCCGTACACCGACGGGTAACTGCCGAGCGAACACGACGACGGCGTGACGAGACCTGCCTGCTGGTGAGGCATCGCCGCGATCACGTTCGGACCGGCAGCGCGGTATCGCAGCGTGGTGGTCACCGTCTTCGAGTCGACCGCGTAGCCGGCCGACCCGCCGGTGAGCGCCGAGACATGCGCTCCGAACGCCACCGGATCGTGGTGCGCAGGGGCCGCGAACAGCTCGGCGGTCTGCCCGGCCGCCAGGCGCATGGTGCCCCCCGACACCTTTCCGTCTGTGATCAGTCCGTAGCCGGTGCCGCCCACCGTCGCCGACCGAACGCGACCCGAGCCGGTGAACGCGGGTCCGATGGTCACGTTTCCCGCACGAAGTGCCGTGTAGGTGACCACTGGCGACCCCGACGCGATGACGATCGATCCGATCGGGGTTCCATCCGACGCCTTCTGGGTGATCGTCACCGAGACCGCGTCGTACGCCGTGATGGTGCTCGATCCCGACCCGTTGTCGACGCTCACCTCCGGCGAATAGGCGCCGGTGATCGTGTCGGCCGAGGTGGTCACCGTCGGCACGCCGAACGCGAAGCCCGAGCCGGTCAGCCCGAACGACAGCGGGAGGGGGAAGACCGGCTGGGCGTTGTCGCCGAACACCAGCCCCGAGAACCATCGATTGGTCGGGGGGATGAGGTGGTCGGCGAGGCGCGCCCTCGGCATGGGGGCCACCGACCGATGCGGGATGCTGCCGAGCGCGGCATCCAGGCCGGCATCCGATTGCCCGGGATTCGTCGACGGAGCCGAGCTGCAGCCTGCCAGCGCGGCCAGCAGGAGCATCACGACCGCAACGGGCCCCAACCGACTCGACCCGGCGCGGATCACAGATGCAGCTTCTGCAGCAGCTGGGCGAACATGACGCGGAGCCCGCCGAGCGGGCCGTCATCGCGCAGTCGAAGGGTCGCCTGCACGGGCGTGCCGGGCGAACCGAGTCCGTTGTCCCCGCCGAGCTTGAGTTGCGGGACGAGCACCTCGACCTCTGCGCTCGCCGTGCCGTTGTCGGCCGTGGTGACACGGATCTTCGAGACGGTGCCGGTGACCTGCCGCTGATCCGGCATCACCAGGTCGACGCGCGCACCCTTCTGAATGCGCGAGAAGTCGTAGGGGTCGAGGCGGAACTTCGCCAGCACGTACAGCGACTGGGCCCGATCGATGGTCGCGAGCGCGCTGCCGGCGCTCACGAATCCGCCCGCCTGCACACCGAGCTTCTCGACGACGCCGGCCTCGGTGGCGTTCAGCGTGAGCATCCCGCCCTTCGCGACCGTGTACGACGCGCTGGCAGGGATGCCGCCCTTGGTGGCCGAGGCGGTGACGACCGCCGCGCTCTGCAGGGTCATGAGGGGCTCACCCTTCTTCACGGTGTCGCCCTCCTTGACCTTCAGCTCGGTGACGGTGCCCGCGAAGTCGGAGCCGACGGAGTAGCTGAGTGCCTTCACCGTGGCGGAGGCACTGGTGACCTCTGTCTGGCGCACACTGAGCACGAGGGTGGAGACGAGCACGACGGCGAGCACGGCGAGGAGCCCGATCACCAGTCGAATGCGGTTGGCCCAGGTCATTGGACGGTCCTTCCTGCGTTGTCGAACACGGGGACGAGGCGCTCGGCCTCTGATGAAGCTCCTGCGCGCTGCAGAACGGGCGTGGGCGCACGGTGCACGGGGCGCTCCGAGACCGGTCGGCCGAACGTCGGGTAGAGGGTCACGGCCGGCCGCGGCACGATGCGGGCACGGCGGGACTCCCGGAAGGCCGTGACGACGAACACGCCGAGCACGATGGTGTTGGTCACGTTCCAGGCGGTCGCCAGCGTGACGGTCTGGTGACCGTAGTCCTTCACGATCCCGACGAGGGAGGTGAGCAGCACGAAGGCGAAGAACAGCACCTGCGGGATGATGAAGTTGAACGGCGATGACCGGGTGTTGCGGGCTCCGGTCGCCACCCACTTCTGCTCGTGGCCCGAGAACACATTCACGAACGCTCGCACGTAGATCGGGAACGAGACCGCCGCCATCACGAGCGTCTCGGGGCGGAACGACCCCATGGTGTGGAACGCGAGCAGAACCTGCACCCCGTAGAAGCCCACGTAGAACAGCAGCCAGGTGATCCAGGTCACGCTGAGGTTGACAGGTCGCAGATCGAAGTAGATCTCGAGCGGGGGGACCATGATCAGCAGGAGCGGGGTCATCCCCACCAGGTAGTGGGTCGCCGTCACGAAGTACTGCACGCGCTGATCGATGGTGAGCTTCGTCCGCGGGCTGAGCGGATTGCGGCGCAGGAGGATCTCGAACCCGCCAGACGCCCACCGCAGCTGCTGCTTCGAGTAGGCCTCGATGGTGTCCGGCGCGTCGCCCACTGCGAGCGTGACCGCGATGTAGATCGACCGCCAGCCGCGCTCGTGGAGGCGCAGCGACGTCCACACGTCCTCCGACTTGGAATCGGTGACCATGCCCCCGATCTGCTCGATCGCCGTGCGGCGGAAGATCACGTTCGTGCCGACGCAGAACGCCGCGTTGAAACGGTTGCGACCCGGCTGGATGTAGCGGTAGAACACCGACTGCATGAAGCCGGCCCCTCGCGAGATCAGGTTGTGCATGTTGCCGTAGGCCTGGGGCGTCTGCACGAACGCGACGTTGTCGTCGATGAAGAACGGCACCGTCTCATAGAGGAAGTCGGGGTCGGGCACGAAGTCGGCGTCGAAGATGGCGAAGTACTCGCCGCTCGTGAGCGAGAGCGCGTGATTCACGTTGCCCGCCTTGGCGCCGTTGTGCGAGAGGCGGCGCACATAGTTCGCCCCGAGGTCCGCAGCCAGGTCGCGCACCGCATCGGAGTCCCCGTCATCGAGGATCCAGGTCAGATGCCGGCCGCGCATGCCCATCGCGGCGATCGTCGTCGCGGCGATCGTCTCGAGCGGCTCGCCGAAGACCGTGATGAAGACGTCGACGTTGATCCGCTTGTTCTCCAGGTACATCGGCCATTCCCGGGGGCGGCGGGGTCCCCCTGCACGCTCGATCGAGGCCGCATCGAACAGCCGCTCCTGCGCGTGGTGGAAGGTGAACGTCCGCGGGTCGAGTCCGCCGGACAGGATCGTCCACATCGCGACGAGCGCCTGCGCGACAAGGATCAGCTCTGCCGTGATGACGAGTCCGTAGGGCAGCCAGTCGCCCCGGTTCGCCGGGTTGAGCAGGAAGGCGGAGTAGGCGAGCACCCCGACAGCGGCCAGGAGGACGAACAGGAGGAGGGTCGGCGAGGCGACCGCTGAGTTCTCGACCTTGCGCGCCAAAGGGGCGATCTCGTTGCGTCGGCGCCCTCGGTACGGCTTGTTCTTCCAGCTTGTTGCCATGGTGCGTTCTCCTTCGTGTGGGCCCGCCGCGGGGCGGCGCTGTGCACAGGCAGGTGCGACGGCATCTTTGGCGCATGAGGTCAGAGGTCGAACGACCTCGGTTCATCAGCTGCGATGCGCAGTCGAACGTTCAGAGCCCGCAGGTGCTGCGGTGATAGCTCGACTGCCGGTGGTACAACGTCCAGCTAAGCCGCCGACGGCGCAGAGGGCCAGGTTCCTGTGAGGGTTGGTCGATGTCCCACAGGTGGCTCCCAGGTGGGAAACAGCCTCCGCAACCGCGCCGTAGGCTCGAATCATGGAATTCCGCTACCTCGGCAACTCGGGCCTCAAGATCTCCGAAATCACATACGGCAACTGGCTCACCCACGGCTCCCAGGTCGAGAACGACACCGCGTCGGCGTGCGTTCGTGCGGCCCTGGACGCCGGGATCACCAGCTTCGACACCGCGGACGCCTACGCGAACACGGCCGCCGAGACGGTGCTGGGCGAGGCTCTGAAGGGCGAGCGCCGGGCATCCCTCGAGATCTTCACGAAGGTGTACTGGCCGACCGGACCCAAGGGGCCGAACGACTCGGGGCTGAGCCGCAAGCACATCTTCGAGTCGATCGAGGGCTCGTTGACCCGGCTGCAGACCGACTACGTCGACCTGTACCAGGCGCACCGCTACGACACCGAGACGCCGCTCGAAGAGACCATGCAGGCCTTCGCCGACGTGGTGCGGCAGGGCAAGGCGCTCTACATCGGCGTGAGCGAGTGGACCGCCGACCAGCTGCGGGCCGGGCACGCGCTCGCGGCGCAGCTCGGCATCCAGCTGATCTCGAATCAGCCGCAGTACTCCGCCCTCTGGCGGGTCATCGAGGTGGACGTCGTGCCGGCCTCTGTCGAGCTCGGCATCTCGCAGATCGTCTGGTCGCCGGTGGCGCAGGGCGTGCTGGCCGGAAAGTACCGGCCGGGAGCGCCGCTGCCCGAGGGCAGCAGGGCCACAGACTCGAAGGGCGGCGAGAACACGATCAAGCCGTTCCTGAGCGAGGATGTGCTATTCCGGGTGCAGAAGCTCGCGCCGATCGCGGCCGAGCTCGACCTCACCATGGCGCAGTTGGCCGTGGCCTGGGTGCTGCAGAACCCGAACGTGGCGGCGGCGATCATCGGGGCGTCGCGTCCTGAGCAGGTGGCCGAGAACGTCAAGGCGGCAGGAGTGGTCATCCCGGCCGATGCCATGGCCGCGATCGATGAGGCGCTGGGCGATGTCGTCGTGCGCGACGCAGGCGAGACCGCCGCGCGCGCGCCGAAGTCGCGTCCGAGCTAACCGTCCGCAGCCGCGGTCAGTTGTCGAGCACGGCCAGTGCGTCGATCTCCACAAGCATCTCGGGGAACGGCAGGGTGACGAACACGGTCGTGCGCGCGGGCAGGATGCCGCTGGGCACCCGCTCCGAGTTCACGAACGCCGTGTATGCGTCGTTCATCGCTGCGAAATGATCACGCGTGGTGAGGTAGATGCGCAGCATCACCACGTCGTCGAGGGTGGCGCCCCCGGCTTCGAGGATCGCCAGCACGTTGTGAAGCGTCTGCGTGGTCTGAGCGCCGACATCGTCGAGGGATGCGTAGCGGCCGGTCGTCGGGTCGACGCCGCTCTGGCCGGACACCTGCACGATGGATGCCTTGCGCACCCCCTGCGAGAACACCGGAAGCGGCGGCGGGGCGAGCGGGGTCTCGAGGCGCGTCTTGGAGGTCATGGGGGCCACGCTAGCGTGGAGCCGTGGCGGTTCCGGATGCGGAGTTGATGCTGAGCGTGCGGCACAAATCGGTGCCGCCGCGCTTCTGGGGGCGCCCGGCGGTCGAGGTGGCCGCGGAGCGGCATCCGCTTGCCGACTTCTCGACGCCGCTCCTGACCTTCGATCGGGCAGCGTCCGACCACAACGTCTCGACGCTGATGGAGTGGGCGCGCGAACGCGGCCTCGAGCTGGCGCCGCACGGCAAGACGACGATGGCCCCTGTGCTGTGGCGGCGGCTGCTCGACGCAGGCGCGTGGGGGCTCACGGTGGCGACGCCCTGGCAGGCGCAGGTCGCCCGGGCGGCCGGTGTCGCACGGATCCTGATCGCCAACCAGGTGGTCGACCCGGTCGCGATCGCGTGGCTGGCGGGCCAAGCCGATTCAGCGCAGGCGGATGCCGGGGCCGAGATCGCCTGCTGGGTCGACTCGGTCGAGGGCGTCCGGCTGCTCGCCGAGTCGGCAGGCACGCGCCCCCTGGACGTCCTGGTCGAGCTCGGCGCCCCCGGCGGCCGCACGGGTGCGCGCGGCACGGAGGCCGCGCTCGCGGTGGCGCGCGCCGTGCTGGCCGCGCCGCGCCTCCGCCTGCGCGGAGTCGCCGGCTACGAGGGCAGCTACGGCGCGGATCGCGGCCCGGCGGTCGTGGCGCGCGTGCGGCAGTATCTGGTCGAGCTGCGCGAACTGGCCGAGACCCTGCTCTCGTGGGATGCGCTTGTCGACCCGATCGTGACCGCGGGCGGCAGCGCGTTCTTCGAGCTGGTCGCCGAGGAACTCGCGCCGTTGAGCGAGGCGCGCGGCCGGCAGGTCAGCGTCGTGCTGCGGTCGGGAGCCTTCCAGGCGCACGATGAGGTCTTCTACGACGGGATCTCGCCGTTCGCCGGCTCCGAGCTGGAGTTCCGTCCGGCGCTCGCGGTGTGGTCGCGGGTCGTGTCTCGTCCCGAGCCGACGCTGGCGCTGCTCGATGCGGGCAAGCGCGATCTGCCGGTGGATCTGGGCATGCCGGTGGCGCACGGCCATCCCGGGGCAGTTGTCACGGCGGTCAACGACCAGCACTGCTACCTCTCGGTGCCCGCCGACTCTGCCCTGGCGGTGGGCGATGTGGTGCGGCTCGGGATCTCGCATCCCTGCACGGCGTTCGACAAGTGGCGGCTGATCCCCGAGATCGAGTCGGCGGACGCAGCCGCCCCGGTGGTGATCGGCTTCGTCGAGACCTTCTTCTAGCCGCCGGCCGGCTGACCCTCAGTGCGATGGCTGCAGGAGTCGCGCCTCTGCGGCCGCGATGTGCGGGATCGTGCGCAGGTAGCTGTCGGGGTTGAGCGAGATCGAGTCGATCC